>Ga0265327_10000047_pt1 | contig 273466 bp, 189 predicted proteins | sample 41621metaG_FD_202089 | JGI IMG/M metagenome (GOLD analysis project Ga0265327, IMG submission 202089) | Rhizosphere microbial communities from Carex aquatilis grown in University of Washington, Seatle, WA, United States - 4-16-21 metaG | ecosystem: Host-associated > Plants > Roots >... | reverse complement strand
CCGGTAATATGGTATATTTCCACCCTTGACCCTCGGAGAGCCGGGGGCTTCCTTCGCCCTCCTTTGCCTGATGGTGTAATGGTAGCACAGGCGACTTTGACTCGCCTAGTCATGGTTCGAATCCATGTCGGGCAGCCATTCGATCTAGAATCACGAACTTTTTTCGGTCCGAGACAAAATCGAGGTTAAGTGACTGAAAAATAGTGAATTCGGAAAATGGTCGTTTTGACTCCGATTGACCGGAGTTCGTCATTTCATCCACGGCGGGGTCGAATTTTGCTAGGGCACCCCCGTTTTTCGGCATTCCGAGTCAAAGGTTTTTCAGGGCGCGCCGACGCTGTCAGGACCCTTTCAGAAGATGCTTTTGGCGTGTTTAACCCGCCGAAAACCGCGGCGCCTTTGCCTTCGGTTGGCTCGATGCAGGCGACACCGACGCGCCTGACTTCGCAAGACGGTGCTTCTCCTGCCGTTCATACTCTTCGCGCATCCGTCCGAAGGCCGTTCTTTGTTCATCGGGCTGCATGCCTGCCAAGCTCTCCATCGGCCGATAGCCGAAATGCCGGATTGCTCCCGCTGACTTCAGCGCTGCCAGGTAGGCCTGAATCGCGGGGTCCAATTCGACCAGTTTCATGATCCGCGTGATGGCGCCCGGCGTCAGCTTCACCTGTCGTGCAAGCGCAGATCGATTTGGAATGTTGCCGGCTTCCAAAAGATGCTGCCATTTCAGGGCTCGATGAATCGGATGTTTTGCTGCGGGCTGCACTACTTGCACGGTTCGAACCCGCTCCTGGATGCGGAGGGCCTGCCTGAACGGTGCGACGATCACAACCTCCCCGCGCTGGGCATTGGCAAAATCAACGCGGGCATCAAGCGTCAGCCCTCGGATCGTCACAGCGCTGCGTTGAGACGGTTTTGCGCCTGAAATCCTCTCCTCCATGCCTCGGACAAGTTCCGGCAAGTGCAGTTTTATCCGGACTTCCATCGTCCGGTTGTTGTCATGCCCCGCACGGGGCCGACCGGCGGCCCGGCGAACTTCCACGCGATCAATGAACAGGCGGACAAGGTCTTTCTGCTCCTTGGGCTGAAGCGTGGGTAGAACGGACCGTAGCCGCTGCAGATTGTCGCGGATTCTGCTCTCCTCGAGCACTGACGCTTGGGCCGCAGCCAACGCCTGGCGTTTCTGCTCCTGTTCCAGCAGCAACTGCTGCCGATGTTGGCGCAGTTCTGTTGCCCGGCGGACCAACGCTTCGCTCATGGCTTCGGCTCCTCCCTGAGCAACCGCATCCGCACAATTGACCAGTTTTTTGTCCGTAGTGGCTATATCGGTTTTGATCCTGTCCAGAGCGGTCTTAAGCGCATCGCGGTCACCGCCACCCTGTCGGCGAGAGACATCCACCATCTGCGAGATTATTGACGGGTGTTGGCTCGCCTCTCCAATCACGGCGATCACCGCTTGTTCCAGCGCATCTGCGCCAAGTCGGCGGACCGTGCAGGGATGTGATTGGGATTCACGCATGACGAGGCTGCAGGTGTAGTAGCGATACTTTGTGCCCTGAACACTGATCTTGCCGCTATCGTTTGGGACAAGGGCGCGGTTACATGCGCCGCACCACGCCAGCCCTTTCAGCAGATGATTATGGACGTCCCGTTCCTGAAAAAGATAGGCCGGTCGCGGCTTCGTCTCAGCGGTTGCGGCATTCGCCCGGTCCCATACATCGGCGGCAACAAGAGCCGAATGCTGCGCAGCATATTCCTGCCCTTCAAATCGCACCGCCCCGCGATACAGCGGGTTGCGGAGTATTAAACGGATGCCGTCGGAGCGAAACACACGCGCGCCGACCGTCTCAGTTGAGCCGTCCCGCCGGTGGAGATGCCTCTCCTTGGTGCGCAGGCCCTCCGCGTTGAGCGTGTTTGCAATATCCGTCAACGATACCAGCTGGCCGGCTTGTTCAAAAATCTGTCGGATCACCGCGGCTTCTTCGGGATGAGGTTGGAGCGTCTGCGTGTTCTTGTCATACGTGTAGCCGTAGGGCACGAGCCCGCCGTTCCAAAATCCGCGTTTCGCCTGCTCGCGCATTTTGATGCGGGTTTTCTTCGCCGTGTTCCGCCGCTCAAAATCCGCCACGCTGAGCATGATATTGTTTTTCAGGCGTCCTTCCGGTTCGTCTTCGGAAATGTCCTCGGTTGCGCTCACCAACCGGCATCCGTTGGTGTCGAGAAAAGACCGGAAAGGCCCCCACTCGTCGAGGTTTCGCGACATGCGCTCCAGCTTGAAGATGACGACCACCTTTACCTGCCGGGCCTGGATCATCCTCATCAGGTTCTGGATTCCCGGCCGCTTCATGCTCCCGCCTGAGTAGGCGGCGTCGGTGAAGGATGCGACCTCATGCCATCCCAAGCTAGCGCGTTGGCTGATATACTCCCGGCATATTGCGGTCTGGCTTTCGCAGGAATCAAAGCGACCGCCGACCTGATTGTCAGTCGATACACGGGCATAGATCGCAACCGGCACACTGCCCGATCCAGGCTCGTTGATCACATCCATCGGCATATTAGTTGCGCGCGATCACGTGTGGCGGTGGCTCCCGTTCGGCCAAGCTATAGGCCAGGGTGCGGGTTTGTCCTTCGGTGCTGATGGCTCCGCTTCTCTTCAGCCTCACCAGCGCACGGTAGGTGGTCGTTTTCGGCAGCCCCAGTGCATTGCGGATCATCGCCGGCGAACCGCGTCCGCTTATACGTAGAAAGCGAAGTATTCGCTCGTCGTGGGAACCGTCTGCCTCGTCGAATGAGGACGATCCTTCAGGTGCCGTTACGACACGCTGGGCGTTAGCGCGCACTATCGCCTTGCTCAGCAAGACGGCGATATACTCCAGGCGTTTTGCAGGAGCGAGTATGGTGCATGGAACTGATGGGCACGACGGATGAATGGGGATAGCCATGGCTGTTGAACTGCCTCGGATCTGAGTGCGCCGTTAAAACGGCCGCGGCCGGTGGGCGATCCTGCCCAGTCTGGCTCTTGGGTCCCCATTCATGGGGCAGGGTGGAAGGCGCTTCAGCGCTTCACCGTGAAACTAGCGAATTTCCCCCATCAGTCAAATCACAGACCTCAAGACCGCTACAGGCCTACCGGCAGACAGCCAGAGTTGCTCCGGGCTTTTTTGGGCCCTCCTCAACCCTGGCAGACTGCCGGCCTGAGGATGGGCGGTTGAGCCCGGGCAACCCGCGGTTCGCGTGCGCTCGCCCCCGGTTGCCCGGACCGCCGATGCTGGCAAATATGCCGTATCCTGAGTCAACCGATGCTCAAATTTACCAAGGTGTGCTAAGACTGATTATCTCAATCCGATCACCTGATTTGTATACAGAGTTTCTGATTAATTGCTCAGCGGAAACCCCAACAACCAATAACGAAGTATTCTCTCCGTCATCCGCATTGAACCCTAAGTGAAACAAAACCGATGAAAGCAAAAGCCTCCATTTTTCATCTATAAAACTCGGGACACTCCACCCCTAACGAATGTTAGGCGTTTCGCGACTCCACCGCCACTCCACCACTACTCCGTCACCACTTCGCTACCACCACTGGCCACAACGTGGCGGCACCGACGCGGCTTGGCCGCGACGAACCGCGTTACTCTTCCGGTTGATTCAGTTGGCCGAGAACGCTTCGGCGATCCGAAGGATAAAGCTGCTCGATCTCCTTCTTCAGAGCTCGCGCCAGGATATAGATTTCGGCGTCAGTGACACAGCGCACTTGGGCTTCGATCTTTGCCAAGGTTCCGCGAGAGAGCCTCCAACCCGCCACCCCGCAACGAGCTGCGAAGTCTTCCTGCTGGAGATTCTGCTCCAGGCGGAAGCGCCGAATCTGTGGGCCGACGATGTTCTGGATTTTCATGCTCCGATAACGGAGCTTGACTCTATCCTACTCCGGCATGGTGGTTGCTCCGATATTGGAGCACAATGAGTGCCGCCCGATATGCTGCTTCGCCCCTCGAAGGCGAAACTGTCGTTGGTCACGCCGACGCGCCCCTTCCGGGCCATGGGGCGCGTCGGCCCAATGAGACATAATCCGTCTCCGGATATCTATTTTCGTCTGCGCTTTTGATTGCGCGTAGTCCGGCCGGAATTCCAGAGCCCCTTGACCATCGTTGCGGTTGGCACCTCCGGGATGCCTTTTTCGTGATTCAAAATCTTGGCGTGGAGCAAATCAATCGCGGCCCGGCCAATCTCGGCTGGGCGCTCGTGGATTCCGCTATAGGATAGATCTTGGAAACACGCCGTTGCCGCAAAGCCGATGCGCCCTGGGATTCTGACCCCCAACGCGGTGGCAATCGCGCGACATTGCTCCGGCCCACCGGCGATGATGACATCGGGGCGTTCACTGGCGAACCAACTGCGCACCAATTCCGGTTGGAAGCTTTCATGAATCAGGGGTCGGACGAACTCGGTGCCGCCTAGGGTATTTTGCCAGACAACAGCTGCACTAAACCCATGGTGAACCCGGAGGTCTTGATGGCTTGGGAGGACGAGGCCAATCCGACGGTAGCCCAATTTGGCGAGCCGCTGGCAGAGCAGCAGGGCATTGCCAAACTGGTGAGGCACCACTCGGTGAAACTCGGGGGCGAGCACGCTATACGTGGCCGCGACCACGGAGAACCAGCGCCAGTTCATGAATTCACGAAAGTCGCCGGTGGTCACAGAGGGCGGGATCAGCACTCCTTCCACCCCTTGATAATGTAACGATCGACCCAGCGCCTTCCCGGCGGACGGCGAGTCCTCTACAGCCAGCAAACGGAAGAGGTAGCCGAGTGCTTCGGCCCGCTGGCGGGCTCCGGTCAGAAGGTTTTTGCTATATGGCTCCTCGATATCCTGTGTGGCCAGCATCGCCAGGGCACAGATGGTAGAGCGATACGTCGGCTTACGACGTGTGCGCAGGTGGTGCATGAGTTTAGCCACCTGTGGATCAGGCCGGTATCCCAGTTTCTCCGCCACCTGTTGCACCCGAAGGCGCGTGGCAGCAGAAATTCGCGGATGATTGCGGAGGGCGAGGGACACCGTCATGACGCTGACGCCGGCATCGCGCGCGATGTCTCGCGTTGTTGCGGGGAGGGATCCCATGGGGGAGGAAAGTCTCCACTTTCGGTTTACTGCAAACCTAAAACCGCGTGGTGTCACCCGAGGTGGTCTGTATTTCAGGGACTCAGTTTGTTCAATTTGAGCCGGTGGGCCGATTTCATGCGCCGGCTGACCCTCAACCCCTGACCCCAAATGACCACACCCCCCAGTGCGACGCTTCGCCGTCGTCTCCCCGTAATCGGCGTGCTGCTGCTTTCCAGCATCGTTGCCTATGCCCAACCGTCCGCCCCCGCAACCGGCAATGAAACAAATGAGACTGTCACGCTGAGCCCGTTCTTGGTGAACGCGAGCCAGGACAAGGGCTACCTTGCCTCGAATTCTGTATCCGGTTCGCGCATGGACACCCCAATCAAGGATTTGCCGTTCGCGCTGCAGGCCTTCACGGAGGAATTCATCAAGGATCAACATCCGATGAACATCATGGATATTGCGATCTATTCGCCTGGCGTCACCTACCGGAGCAACGATTTCAACGAGGGCAATGCGAACCTGGCGATTCGCGGCTTTGCCATCGGTTCTGCGGGCAACACGATGGTGTTGCGCGACGGCTATCGCGGCCCTCCCATCTTCGACTTCACCAACGTCGTCCGTATGGAGATAGTGAAGGGCCCGGCATCGTTCCTATATGGCCAGTTGGCACCGGGCGGCATGGTAAACATCATTACCAAGTCGCCCAAAGACAAGTTCGCGGCGACGGTCAGTGCGAGCTACGGGTCCTACAATGAATACAGTGCCGCCTTGGATGTCACTGGTCCGCTGAGCAAAAGTGTCTCCTATCGGATCGCCCTGTCGGATACCCACGACATTGAATATTGGAAGCCCTACAAATCAGACCAGAGTGACATCGCTCCCCAGATCCTGTGGAAACTGAACGACAACGCGTCCTTGTCGGTTAAATACGAGCGCTTCAGCAAGCATGAGGACCCGCCGGTATTCCAGAAACCGGGCTGGGGGTATTCCAATGGCCTCGCGCCGACCGCGGCTGACCCAAACCTCAGTGGTGTAGACGTGCCGGGGCTACCTCCGGATTGGAACAGCATGGCCAACACCGACTGGCGGGACAGCGTGGATTCAAGCGTCATGGCGGCGCTCGATGTGAAGGCCACTGACAATTGGGATCTCCGCGCGGCGTATTCCGGCGACAACAATACGATCGCGGCAGAATACTCGGGCAATCTCGGAGTCACCAACGGGAGCTATTTCCAGGGGCGTCGGGTGCGAGGTGCGGTTTATACGAACACCTCCAACACCGTGGAAACGCAGGCCACCGGCAAATATCAGGTTGGCGGCATGAGCGTGAAGCTCTTGCTCGGCGCCCAATACAATCCCTACAGCTTCTACAGTTGGCTTGCGCAGGCACCTAACAGCACTTCGCCCAACTATTCACCGGCGTCGCCCCTTCCGCCTTGGAACCTGCAGGATCCCACAACGTGGAATAGGGTGGTTCCGAGCGACCTGCTCCCGTTTAGCGCGCTGACGGCGAGCAGGATCAACACCATCACCAACTCCAAGGATACCGCTTTTTACGGCGGCGCGACGCTTGGCTTCTTCAAGGATGACTTGCTGGTCTTGGCGGGCGCACGCCGCACTTCCAGCACGAGCGAGACCGATAACCTTATTACCGGTATCCTCGGCACGTCATTTTCCACAGCCAAGAACACTCCCCAGATTGGCGCCTTATACAAGATCACGCCCGACCTTTCGGCGTTCGCCACCTACAGCGAGTCCTTTGTGCCGAATGCCAGGGTGTTGTATGGAGTGGACAAGAGCACGCCAGCCTGGAGCCAGTATGTCATCGGGCCGGCGGCTCCCACGCTGGGCAAGGGCTACGACCTCGGCCTAAAATCCAGCCTTCTTGGCGGGCGAGTTTCGGGGACGTTGACGTTCTTCCAAGTCCAGCAGACGAATATTCCCAACGATATTTCCGAATTCAACGCTAACACGGGTTTTCAATACAGCACGACGGTGCAGAGTGGCTTGCAACGTTCTACGGGTGTGGAATTCGACACCACCCTGTCCCCGACCAACAACTGGCAGATTTATCTTTCGGCGAGCGTGATGAAGGCGGAGATAGTGTATTTCTACACGGCGGCCTTGGACGCACAAATGCTCGCGGTCACCGACCCGACCACGCTCAACGTCGCGGATCAGGCCATTTACAAGAACGTCATTCGTTACCACGGCCGACCGCTGCAGGACAGTGCCCCCCGCCAATTCAATCTGTGGACCAAGTATAGTTTCACCGGCGACCTGAACGGCTTTTATGTTGGCGGCGGTGCCAACTACATATCCGACCAGACCCTGCTGCCGGACACGCCATCCTCGGCGCATCAAACCTACACGCTTTGGAATGCGATCGCCGGCTACACCACGAAGATCCAGGGCCACGAGACGAGCTTCGAGGTGAACGGCAAGAATCTGGGCAACGAATATTATCGTCCGTCGCAGAGCAGCCGCGCCCGGCCGCGGGAGATCATCTTCTCGGTCTCCACCAAGTTCTGAACGGTTTTAGTCTGGGGCTGCCGACGCCTTCGTTCGGCGGCCCTATCCGGGCGTGCTCCGACTGGCTTCTTGCCTCGGGGCCTTCCCATTGGGTTGCCCGAAAGCTCGAAACAAAATTACCAACGCCTTCTCGTTGCTTTTGGATGAAGCCCTTGCCTCGACCTGTGCAGAACCGGTGTTGGGTCGCTATTGAATCAGACATCGAAGAAAGTCAGGCAGACTGGTAGCCACTTTGTCTCAAGAAATTTGTGAGGCGTGAGAGAGACCTTGGATCAAATATGCGCTCAGTGGTTCGGGGTAATTTTTTTTGGCAGGCTTTTTCCGTCCACCCATTTGCCTTCCACCAGAATCCGCCTGCAATACTCGGGCAGGCCCCGTTCGTTTTGCTGAACCATTGCGGCGAGAGTGGCGAGGGCTACACGGCCCACCTCATAGGGGTTTTGGTCCACCCCGGAGTCGAATTTGCCGTCACGTGTGCTGGTTGCTGCGACAGCAATATCCGCGGGCACCCGTAGCCCTGCCATTTTCAGCAGCTCGGGGAAATTGGCAGGGGTGGTCAGTAAGGCGTCGGGCTTGGCGAGGTGCATCCAGCGTTTCAGGGCTTTCAGGTCGGCAGCGGAATTTTCCTCGCTGATCAGCAAGGGCGCCAGGTGCTGACGGAGCGGGACCATCTTGTCCTGAGCAGACAGATATCCGGCCCGGAAATTGCTGCCCGTGTTGCGGTCGAAGCGATCCGAGGTTACAAAGCCGATGCGGCGATAACCGCGCGCCCAAATTTGTTCGAAGGCCAGCGAGGCGCACTTGAGCTGATCGCTGGTCACAATATGCGAGCGGATCTGATGGACGGAAGTTCCCAGCCGGATTACAGAAAAGCGATTCCAGTCAAAACCGGGCAGGTTTAGCTCCTGCTGGTGTGGCGGCACCAGAATGCCGTTAATGTTGCGCGCGGCGAGAATCTGCTGCAGCCGCTCCGGGCTCATATCCGCGCCAACGATAATCTCCTCCAGGTGATACCCGAGCCGCTCTGCAAAATCATGTGCGCCGTGCCAGTAGCTGTCGAACTCCTGCAGTTTGCGCAGCATCTTGGGATTGGGCCACTGGTTGATCCAGGCGATGGCGGAGCGAATCTCCACTGGGCGCTTGGATTGCCGGTAGGCGGAGAGCGATGCCAGCATAGGGTCGGGCCGGTAGCCGAGGCGTGCGGCGGCGGCGGCGATTTCCGCGCGACGGGCCACTGAAATGCGTGGGTCACCCCGCAACGCCAGGGAAACTGTGACGTGCGAGACCCCAATATCCGTGGCAATATCACGTAAGGAGACGCGAGGACCGGAGGTGCGGGGATCGGGCACGAGCCGGTGTTTAGGGAGAGGGATTACCAGTGTAAACTGAGAAACTCTGGGCAGGCGAACCAAGGGTTGTTGAAATGCCACTTGCCCCCATTCCATTCACCCCGTTTGCGGCATTCCGTTGGTCCGACCGGTGCCGCGCTCCTCTCATGGCCCAAGTCACCCTGCTCCTTTCCCCTGATGCCCTTGCGTCCGCCTACGGTGAGCCCGTCCTCGGCCGGTTGCGGGCACAGGTGGACTGTCTGGCGGTGATCACGCCAGGTGACGCCTGGCGCGACAATCTGGGTGTGCTAGAAAAGACGGAGGTCATCTGTTCCGGTTGGGGGGCGCCGCGCATGGACGCAGAGTTCCTGAGCCATGCGCCCAAGCTGCGGACGATTCTCTATGCGGGCGGTTCAGTGCGCTACTTTATCACTGACGCGGTGTGGCGGCGCGGCATCCGCGTGAGCACGGCGCAGGCGATCAACGCAATCCCTGTGGCCGAATACACGGTGTCGGCCCTGCTGCTCGGCCTGAAGCGTTTTTGGCACTACGCCCGGGTGACCCGTGAGACGAGGGATTTTCCGTCGGAACGCCCGATGCCCGGTGCCTTCGGTTCCGTGGTGGGCCTGGTGTCCTACGGCATGATCGCCCGGCTGGCGCGCGCGCGGTTGCGCAGCCTCGAGATCGAGGTGATCGTCCACGATCCGTTTCTGAGCGACGAGGAGGCCCGGCGCGAGGGCGTGCGCAAGGTCGGACTGGACGATTTGTTCGCCACGGCCGACGCGGTGTCGGTGCATACCCCGCACTTGCGCGAGACTGTCGGCCTGATCCAGGGCCGGCACCTCGAAAGCATGCGGCCCGGGGCGCTTTTCCTCAACACCGCGCGCGGAGAGGTAGTGGATGAGGTGGCGATGTGCGCCGTTCTCCAGCGCCGGCCCGACCTTACGGCCGTCCTCGATGTCACGGCGCCGGAGCCCCCCGCACCAGGCTCGCCGCTTTATACGCTCCCTAACGTTGTGCTGACCCCGCATATTGCCGGCTCCGTCGGCCGCGAATGCCTGCGGATGGGGCAGGCGATGGTGGAGGAATACGAGCGCCTCAGCGCCGGTCAGCCCTTGCGCTGGGAAATCACGGCGGACCGTGCGGGGTTGATTGCCTGACGCTCCGGCCGTAGGATTCATCCATGATCACCGGCTACGATTACGGCATCATCGGCTTCTACCTGCTGTTCATGCTGGCGATCGGCGTGGTCTTCCGCCGGATGAGCAAGAATACGTCGGACTATTTCCGTGCCGGCGGCGCAATGCCATGGTGGCTGACCGGAGTGTCGGCGTGGATCTTCAGCTTCACCGCCTGGACCTTCACGGGGGCGGCGGGCAAGGTTTATGAGACCGGGCTCCTTGTGCTCTGCGTGTTCTATGCGACCATCCTCGCGTTGCTGCTCGCGCTGGCCTTCACCTGCCTGCGCTTTCGCCGCATGCGGGTAATCACCTGGATGGAGGCCGTGCGGCTGCGCTACGGGCCATTCAGCGAGCAGTTCTACACCTGGATCAAGCTCCCGCTGCTGCTGCTCTTTGCGGGGGTGAGCCTGAACGCCATCGGGGTCTTCATGTCCGCGGTGTTCCGGATCGACATGTCGATCATGCTCATCGTCCTTGGCGTTGTGGTGACCCTCGTGGCCTTTGCCGGCGGCTCATGGGCGGTGTTGGCGAGCGACTTTGTGCAGGCTTTTCTGATCGTCACCATCACGATTTGCTTGGCCGTGCTCGTGCTGGCACGGCCGGAAATCGGCGGCCTCGGCGGCTTGTTCGCCAAGGTCCCGCGCGCCCATCTCCACTGGACCGAGCTCGCGCGTCCCGAGCTGATCGCCGTCTGGGTCGCGGCCACGCTCTGGCTGAAGATTTCCGATGAGAACAATATGGAGCGGGCCACCATGTATCTTATGACCCGCAGCGATCGCGACGCACGCTGGATGGTTTCGATCCCGCTTATCGGCACGCTGCTCGGCCCTCTCGTGTGGTTCATTCCGTCGATGGCGGCGACAATCATGCACCCCAACCTGGCGGCCGAGTATCCGGCGCTCGCGCAGCCGCACGAGGCCGCCTTCGTCTCCGTGTCGCTCGATGTCATGCCGCAGGGCCTGCTCGGCCTCCTGCTCTCGGCCATGCTCGGTGCAACTGTCACGAGCATGGACGCCGGCCTGAACAAGAACGTCGGCATCTTCATCCGCAGCCTCTACAAGCCGTTGTTCCGGCCGGACGCCTCCGAGAAGCACCTGCTCGTCGCCGGCAAGCTCTGCACGCTGGTCTTCGGCATCATCATCATCGGCGTGGCCCTCGGCGTGAATCATTACCGGCACACCAACCTCTTTGATTTCGTCAACCAGCTTGCCGCCAATTTGCTCATGCCGTTGGCGCTGCCGCTGATCTTCGGGCTCTTTTATCGGCGCACTCCGGGCTGGTCGGCCTGGAGCACGGCGTTGGTGGCCGGCGCAGCCTCATGGTTGCTGGGCCGGTGGATCACGCCCTCGCTCTTCCAGCACTGGATGGGTTGGCAGCGGCCGCTGACCGCCGACGAGACCACCTACCTGCAGCTGGCGATCACCACCCTCGGCGGCACGGTGCTGGTGGGCAGCGGCTGGTATTTCTTCACTTCGCTGTTCTACCAGGCCGGCCCGACCGAGCATCGGGAGCGCGTCGATGCTTTCTTCCGCGATCTCGAGACCCCGGTGGCAAAACACGGGGCGCCGGGCGTGCAGACCTCGATCTATCGTTTGCTCGGTGCACTCTGCCTCGTCTACGGCGGGTTTATCCTCCTGCTTATGCTGATCCCGAACAGCTTCACCGGCCGTCTGTGCTTCCTGTTCTGTGGCGGCATGATCTTCGGGGCCGGGGTGCTGCTCCATTGTGCCGGTAGTGCGCAAGACCCCGCCGCACCGGTCTGCGACCCGATTCGATGAGCGTGATCCAGAACCCGATCCTGCGCGGATCCAACCCCGATCCCTCCATCGTGCGGGTGGGGGCGGACTACTACATCGCGACCAGCACCTTCGAGTGGTGGCCGGGTGTGCAGCTGCACCACTCGCGTGACCTGGTCCATTGGCAGCTGATCGGCCACGCACTCACCCGCGAGTCGCAGCTCAACCTGCGCGGGATCGCCGACTCAGGCGGCGTGTGGGCGCCGTCGCTCAGTCATCACGACGGGCAGTTCTGGCTCATCTACACCAACGTCCGCACTTGCGGGATGGGCCGGCCCTTCAAGGACGTCGGCATCTACCTGTCGACCGCGTCGGACATCCTCGGGCCCTGGTCCGAGCCAGTGACGCTCAACTCCATCGGCTTTGATCCGTCGCTGTTTCATGACGACGACGGCCGGAAGTGGCTCGTGAACATGATGTGGGATTTCCGGCCCGGGCGGAACCGCTTCGCCGGAATCGTGGTGCAGGAATACGATCACGCCGCCCGCCGGCTGGTCGGCCCCATGACGAACATCCTCGCGAAGGACGTGCTCACCGAGGGACCGAATCTCTACAAGCGCGACGGTTGGTATTATTTGATGCTGGCCGAGGGCGGCACCGGCTGGAACCACGGTATAGCGATGGCGCGCGCGCGAGCTGTCACCGGCCCTTACGAACTCGATCCGCAGTCCTCCGTGCTGACCACACGCGATGCGTCCGACTGCCCGCTGCAAAAGGCAGGCCACGGCGAACTCGTCGTAACGCCCGCCGGTGAATGGTATATGGTCCACCTCGCCAGCCGGCCGCTCGGAAACGGCGACCAGCGCCGGTGCATTCTCGGCCGCGAGACCTGCCTCCAAAGGGTCGTCTGGTCCGGCGAAGGCTGGTTGCGGCTCGAGCAGGGCGGCACGCGGCCTCGGATCGACGTGCCTGCGCCGCGCGGCCTGGTTCCGCAGCCGTGTCCGGTGGTCCCGGCGAGCGACGGTTTCATCGCGCCAAGGCTGGATCCGTCGTGGAGCACCCTGCGCGGTCCGCCGGACGAAAGCTGGGCGTCACTGGCCGTCCGCCCGGGTTGGCTGCGGCTCCGCGGACGCGAGTCGCTGCATTCGCTGTTCCACCAGAGCCTCGTGGCGAAGCGCCTCACCGAGCCGCGGGTCATTGTGCGCGCGCGGCTGGAATTCCACCCGGATCACTTCACACAATCCGCGGGCCTGGTCTGCTACTACGACACGCGCACGCATTTCTATCTGCGCGTAACGCACGACGAGGCATGCGGCCGGATCCTCGGCGTTGCATTCACCGATGACGGCACCTACGGGGAGTCGACCGAAGGTGCGCTGGCGGTGGACGACTGGCCCGCCTGCCACCTGCAGGCCGAGATTGATGGCGCGCGGCTGCAGTTTTCCGCCTCGCGCGACGGTGCGAGCTGGCACGCCGTGGGTCCGGTGTTCGACGCGACGAAGCTCTCCGACGATTACGGTGCGAGCCTGCATTTCACCGGCGCGTTCGCGGGCCTGTGTGCGCAGGACCTTGGCGGCACCGGGGTCGTCGCGGATTTCGGAGACTTTGAAATGCATGCTGTTCCCGTCGGTGCGGCGTGATTCTTTTGAACCTGCTTACCAGTGAAACCTAGGGGATCGTTGAAAGATATGCCGGCGGTCAAGATACCGAACGTGACCCCCGGCACCACGCCGACCCCTAACCCCACCGACACGCAGTCCTGCGTTATCCCACCCCATGAATACTCCGCGCAGTATCATCAGCACTTCATCGTGCTTGCGCCAACCCCAGGCTTGGCGCGCCCTCGTGGTTTCCTTGTTGCTGGTTCCCGCGATGGTCCCGGCGCAAGTTTCGGCCCCGGCCGCACAGACCGACGCCGCCACGCTCGCCAAATACGACAAGAACAAGAATGGCGTGCTCGATGCAGATGAGCTGAAGCAAAAACAGGCGGACGAAGCGAATTCTCACCGCGGCGAACAGGTGGTGGAACTCAGCCCGTTCGAGGTGCGGACGGATCGAGACAACGGTTTCTCTGCCGTGGCCGCCGGCGATGGCACGCGCCTCGGTCTCGATTTGCGTGACATGCCGGCCTCCTATTCGACCATCACGCGCGATTTCATGGATGCCCTTGCGATCACCGATCTCATGGGCGCGAGTTCCTGGGCGACCAATTCCGGTGTGACCATCGACCCACAGGGTTCCGATGCCTTTGTGAATGTCGGCGGTTTTCTCCAGCGCTTCCGCGGTATCACGGTGGCCGGCGGCCAGCAGCGCGATTTCTACAACAATCCGGGCACCATGGACACGTATTCACTGGAACGCGTCGACTTCGGCCGCGGGCCCAACGCCGCGCTGTTCAATCCGGGATTGCTGACCGGTTCAGGTGAGAACGCCCTGGCGGGTGCGCAGAGTGCGCAGTCGAAGCGGGCCCGGATCGGCCAGGAATTCGAGACCCTGCGGCTGCGCTACGGCTCATGGGACTACTATCGCGGCGAAATTGACGTGAACCAGCCGGTCAATGACAAGCTGGCCGTTCGGGCGAACGGCGTGCTGTATGACCGCAACGGCTGGCGGCGCGGCGAATTCGAGAAGGTCAGAGGAATCGCGCTCGCGAGCACCTACCGGCTGGCTGAGAAGACGGAGCTCCGCTTCTCGGCCAACAACGACACGACATGGCGCAACAATCCCGGGGTCGACGTGTGGGACCAGATCAGCGGCTGGGACGGTCGGACAATCTTCAATGCCCCGATCACGAATGCGCAGCTCAGCACCACCGCGACTCCGGGTGCCGCTGTCGCCAACGGAGGCGCGCTGACTTTCAATGGCGAGCCGCAGGGCGTGAGCCGTCGCACCGGCATCTACTACATTTACGTCCCGGGCGCTGGCATGGTTATGAACCGTCAGAACGAGGGCACCACGCGCCGCGGCGACGAAACAACCCGCACCCCGCTCTATGGCGCCAACGGCGCGGTCTTCACGCGCAACGGGGTCACCGCCACGTTCCCGCCGGCCGCAGGCACTTTTCTGCCGATCGGCGACGGCGGCAGCCAAGGCACGACCCCGAGCCCGACTTCGAACCCGGATACCAACATTGATTTCCGCGACGCCATCGACCTGCCGGCCCAGCGTTTCGATCGGGCGATCGCCAACTCTAACTTCCGCATGCCCGGCCGCGATTTCGCCCTCACCACGGCCACGCCGCTCTTCACCCAATGGAACAAGGATGGGAACATCGCTTTCACCCATCAGCTCGGCCAGAGTTGGTTCTTCGAAGCCGGCCTGGACTACAACAAGACCCACAATCGCCAGCTGGCGGGTCTCACTGGCGGCTGGGCGCGCACGCAGATCGACATCAACCAGTTCAATCCGGACGGCACGGCCAACCCGTATTTCCTCCAACCGTATAACGATGCGAATCTACGTCAGGCGCATCGCCTTGTTGAGAACAAGTCCTTCCGCGCGAATATCGCGCATAATATGGATCTCGGCAAATGGGGCACCTACCAGCTCAACCTGAACATGGGCGTGACCGCGCGCAATACGGACGGCTACGACATGTTTGGTTCAATGGGGCTGTTGGCTGATCCCCGCATGGCCGTTGGATCCGACGATCAGTTGCGCTATCGCTTCTACTGGAATAACCCCAATTGGTCCTATGACCTACCGAATACGCCGACCACGGCGTTTCGCCGCGATTTCTCGGCCGACAACAGCACGTGGACGACCTCGACGCAACCGTTCAACCCGCACTGGGTTCCCATCAATTGGTCAAACGTCGACGAAAAGATAGATTACATCGCCCTGGCGATGGCGGCGCGGTTTCTGGACGACAAGCTGGTCTTCGTTCTCTCTCCCCGCTTCGATCGCTACTACAACCACACCCGGCAAAACCCGATCTATGGCGACCTCCCGGCCAACTGGAATCAGCTGCCGTTTCAGATATGGAAGCCCGATGCGCCGGCCGACTATGGCTCGCTCACCTACGATTCGGCGACCGGAGCCAAGGGGCTGGCTGCGGCCACGCGGCCCCGTCTCACCGCAGTCAACGGCGTGGCGGCGAGGAATCCCCTCTACGACAGCTATCGTTTCCGCGACGACTACAATCCGCCGGTCTCCGAGGGCAGCAAGGTCACCGGCAGTTACGGTTCGGTCTATCACGTCCTCCCCTGGTTCTCCGTGCTTGCCAACTACGGCAGCAGCTACGTCACCCCGCTGCCCGGCAATTTTGAGCTTAATGGCAACGTGGTGCAGCCGAGAGTAGGCAAGGGAGAGGATCTCTCGGGCCTAGTTGAGCTGTTCGGCCGCCGCCTTGCCATCAAGCTGACCTACTTTAACAACGAAGAGCAACACGTGCGCGTTGATCCACCCATCAAGGCGCCGATCAACAGCCTCCTAAGCCGCAATGCTGCGTCGGATCCGACGACAGACGGTCGCAATCTGCGGAGCGTCAGTGATATCGTCGGCACCGACTATCAGAGCCAGAAGACCTATGGCTGGGAGTTTGAGGTCACGGGCAGGATCACGAAGAACTGGCGCATCCTGGCGAACGTCGCCACCAATCAGGTCCTCACCTTCAACCGCTATCCGCTCTCACTGGCTTTCCTGAAAGAGAACAGCGACGCGTTCGTCCAGGTGTTGCAGGACGCGGGTGGTATGCTCGACACGACCCAACACCCGAATGGCGCGCCGGGCGTGGCGATCGTGAACCCGGCGGTCACCGCGGCCATTCCCTCCGAACGCACCGGCGCCGTCTCCGACTTCAACAACATCTGGACCCAAGCCGGGGTGATTCTCAACGACAAGCCGCTCAAGACAGAAGATGGCATGGTCGTGAATCTGAACACCGACTACACCTTTGACCGGACCTTCCTGAAGGGCTTCCGCTTCGGCGCTGCCGTCCAATGGAAAGGAAAGCAGTTCGTTGGCTATAGCACGGGTGACACGACGGTCGACTCGAGCGGCAATCTTGTCCTGGTGAATCCCAACGGTGCTTCCAACGACAACCGGATCTTTTTCCGCATGCCGGTCGATGTAACTGCGACCGCAGGCTATCGCTGGAGATGGAGAAAGGGCCGCGAGATCGAGTTCTCGCTGGTTGTCCGCAATCTCATGAACGGCGATGCGGTCTACTACGCTGGTTCGGCCGTCGCCCTGCGCCCGGTCAATGGCGACGTCACTAGTCCGGCGCGGGTATCGGTTCCAGGCCGGCTCGGCGGTTTCCAGGTCCCCCGCAACTACCTGCTTACGACAACGATCAAATTCTAATCCAATTTAAGTCAGACTGACAGCGGCTAGGGTGTGCGCGCCGCCAGGCCTTGGCTTGGCGGCGCTGCGTTCGATGGCCCCTGTCTGCGAATCCCTGTTCGCGCTTCGTCCGTCCGCTCCATAAACTCTCTCCCTCAGGAAATAAGACGTGACTGCCAAAAATACGATGCTTGGCCTCTGGTTCGGCAACTTCTTCGAGCCCTTCTACAGCGACCGCGAGGCGGTTCGCCGCGGCATCGCCGAGGCGGCCGAACTCGGCTTCACCAGCCTCAACCTCGACTCGAAACCCTGGGAGGATTTCTTCGCCCGCTACCGCGGTGAGCCCGCGAGCCAGTATGTGGGCATGCAGGAGTTCATGATGGCCGAGGCGCAGGCCCACGGCCTCGACTGGACTCATCTCGCGCTCTACCTCTGCGGCGACAACCTCTATCCGGCCATCCGCGACGTCCCGCCCGTCCGCGGCGAGGAGGCGATCAGGCCCGACGGTTCGCCGATGGGCACCTACAAGTATTGGTCGCCCAAGGCGCAGGCAACGATGGTCGATCACGTCCTGGGCCTGCTGAAGCTTTACGGCGCCGGCATGCACCGCCGGCTCGACGGGCACATTGTCATGCAGACGATGTTCGACCCAATTCCCAAGCCGAGCTTCGACGTCGAGGGGAGGGAAAAATACCTCGGCTGGCTTGCGACCCGCTACGGTGGGGACATTGCGCGGATCAATACTCGCTACGGCACCTCGGCGGATTCATTCACCGCGCTGATGCCCGCGGATTACTGGCTCCGGCCGCAGGAACTCGACTGGGTCGGCTGCGCCATCCCCACTGCCGCCGACTTTGCCGGCCGCACGCCGGATTTCCACCGCTGGATCGATAACCAGACTTGGCTGGCAGACGTGATGGAGGACTACTTCGCCGCGATGAAGGCTCACTGGTGCGAGGTCGCGCCGCAGCTCTTCGCCGAGCCCGTGCTCCACCAGTGGGGCTATTTCTTCAACCCGCCCGACCAGCCCTACTGGCCCACCGCCAAGCGCGCGCTCGATGTCTGGCGCGTCGCCCCGCACGTGGACGGCGTCCTCTTCATCACCTCGCCGCTCAACGCCGAGAACGCACCCGACGCGATGGCGGTCAGCGTCGAAGGCGCCATCCTTCGCAGCGCCAATGGGCACCGTCCCTTCACCGGTGGCCTCTACCTCGGGCGTCATATCAACGGCGACATCTACCGCACCGTGCCGCCCGCCGAGGCGATCGGCACCCTGGTCGCCGCCGGTGCCGCCAATCTCCACGCCTACGGTTACAGCGGCCTCGACGACGGCGGCGTGCTCTTCCGCATGGACGACACCTTCAAGGCGTCGCTCCGGGCCGGCAACCGCTGGGCCGCCGAGGTCATGCCGTTGCTCGATGCCCCGCGCACCCGGGAGGTTGCTATCCTCTTTCCGCGCGAGATGAGCCTCTACGAGCCGCTGTCGGTCGACGAGGGTGGGCGCCACCGCATGGACCTGCTCGGCTGGTATCAGCAGTTCACTGACCTCGGCTGGCATGTGGACATACTGCACCCCGACCAAGTCGAGATGGGTGCTCTCGCGGGTTACCGGCATCTTGTTGTCCCGACCAACTCGCTCTACGACTTGGGCGACAACACCAAGATCGAAGTGGCCGTGACGCAGTTCGTTGAAGCGGGGGGCACGGTGTTGCACGGTCCTCACTGCGAACTCGCTCGCCGTGCCCTGGGTATTGAAGAGGAGGCGGTCGAATTCGACTGTCTCCAGTGGCAGGAGGCGCTCATTCCCCACGGCTGGTCCACGGTGGCCTTCCAGGGGGGCAACTCACTTGGCACCTACATTCAATCCGGCATGACGGCGATTGCCGGAACGGAGCGCGGAGCGGGTCGGGTGCTCTCGTTTGGTTTCCAATATGGCTACGCCTATTCGCGGCGCACCATGCCGATCGTGCCGGCAAATTATGGCCGACGGGAAATGCATCCGCTCGTCCTGCTCAAGGAAACACCCGTTGCTGCACTGATCGGCGTTTCACCGCAGGCACCGTTGCCTTCACTTAAGGGAGTCGAGTGTGCCCGCTTTGGCGGACACTTGGTTATGGTTAATCACCGCTCCACGCCTCTGGACTTCAGCCGGCTGACCGCACGCCGCGTAATCGGGCAGATGCCATCCGCTCCTGGTTGGCTCTCGGCGCATGCGGCGGTTTATTTGGAATTTTAGGCCAGCCAAATATCCCCAATGAATCCAATGACCAGTAAAACGATTCCAACCAGCATGTTCGTGTTCGCAGCGCTTCTGTCCTCCGCGCTTGGCCAAGTAGCGCCGACCCGTTCCGGGGGAAATCCGATCGCCCCCCATATTTTCGTGGCCGATCCCGCGGCGCATGTCTGGCCCGATGATCCCGATACTCTGTGGGTATACACCTCCCACGATCACCCCGGCACAAACAGCTACGATACCATGACCAGTTATCATGCCTTTTCCACGAAGGACCTGATCAACTGGACTGATCACGGGCAGATCTTTTCCCTCAAGAACGTTCCGTGGGCGGCCTCACATGCGTGGGCGTCGGACGCGGTCTACTATCGGGGCAAATATTACTTCATCCACTGCATGAAGGAAAAGGAATCGGGCGTTTTCATGACCGGCATCGCGGTGAGTGATCGTCCCGAAGGCCCTTTTAAGGACCTCGGCTTCATCACCGGATCCGAATGGGGGCAAGATCCCGCTCTGTTTATCGATGATGACGGCAACGCCTACCTGTTCTGGGGCCACGACTACCTCGCGTATGGCGCCCGGCTTTCCGACGACCTCAAATCCATTCTCCCGGAGACAAAGGTGGAACTGACCAAGCAACTCGACGATGTTTTCGAGGGGCCGTGGCTCAACAAGATCAACGGCAAGTATTACCTGTCCTATGCCGGCATCCCGAATCGTAAATGGCCGGAGGCGCTTTATTATGCCACGGCCGATTCGCCGCTGGGCCCGTATAAATCCCGGGGACAATACACGAAGCGTTTTGGTCTGCAGTCGGACACCAACCATGGATCGGTGATTAACTTCAAGGGCCGGTGGCTCTCCTTTTATCATAGCGCCTGGGGCTCCTTGGGGAATACCTACAATCGCAGTCTTATGGCCGAATTCCTGACGATCAATGACGACGGGTCTTGGAACGAGGTCGTTCCCTCCACGCCCGGGATCTCAGGCGGTAAACCAACCACCAGCCGCATTTGGCTGGAGGCCGAGGGCGGCGAGGCGGCAGGCGGTCAACTCATGGTGACCCACGTGGAAAACCAAACGCCGGGCTATAGCGGAGCCGGCTACGTGACCGGATTCCGTGTGCCTCCCGGCAAGGATGGGGCCCTCTATGCCGTGGCAAAGGAATGTCCGAGCTGCCCGAAGCGGGCGTCCGTGGGCTCAGTCATGGTGTTGGCGCAGGTGGCTTACGACCAGGAATACCACTTGAAAGTCCGTTATTCCGCCGATCAGGACACCCGCTTGTGGGTCATCGTCGGCGCACAGGTGATCAAGGGCAGCGCGAACAGCGTGAACGAGGTCTGGGCGAAGGCGACTCCGGCAGGGTTCGAGATGTTCGACCTGGGGATTGTCTCCCTCAAGGCCGGGGATAACGAAATCAGGCTCTTCACCCGCGACAATGCCGATATTCGTATCGACGCCTTCGAACTGGTCCCGGTCTATAAGTAGAAGGCGCTGATCGCGGTCCTGCCGTTCGTATGAAACACCTGCTCATCGCAGCCACGGTTCTCGGGAGCGCTGGCTTCGGGGTGTCGCTGTGTGGCGCAGCTAACGGCCGCATCGTGCCGGGCGCGCCTTGGCTCGATGATCGGGGCCGGCAGGTGCAGGCGCACGGTGGCGGCATCCTCAAGTTGGGCGACACCTACTATTGGTTCGGCGAAGACCGATCAAAGGACAACGCTCCCGCTCGCCGATACGTCGCATGCTATTCGTCTCGCGATCTCACGCACTGGACGTTCCGTCACCAGGTCCTGCAGCTTGCCGATCCGGATAACTTCGGGCCGGAATGGGTTTTGGAGCGGCCCAAGGTTTTCTACAACGCGGCGACCAGACAGTTCGTCATGTATATGCACCTTGACGGGCGGTTGCCGGGCAGCGAGTCGCGCTACAGCGTTGCGCGCGTCGGTGTCGCCGTGTGCGACACGGTGGACGGCGATTATGGTTTTGTCCGCAGTTTCCGCCCGCTCGGAAAGGAGAGTCGCGACATCGGGCAGTTCATCGACGACGACGGCTCGGCTTATCTGATCTTTGAGAGCCGTCCGTCGAAGGGCTTCTACATTGCAAAACTCTCCGACGACTACCTCGACGTGGCCCGCGAGATAGCGTTCATCGGGTCGCCGCTCGAGGGCGGCGCGGTGGTGCACCACGAAGGACTTTACTACCTGATCGGTTCCGCGCTGACCTCTTGGAAGGCCAACCCGAACAAATATGCGACGGCGGAAAGCCTGGCGGGGCCGTGGTCGGAGTTCAAGGATATCGCACCACCCGCGACGAACACCTACGGCTCGCAATCGACCATGATGTTGAAGGTGGCCGGAACCAAGATGACCACGGTGGTTTTCATGGCCGACATCTGGAAACCCCGCACTCAGTGGGATTCGCGTTACCTTTGGATGCCGCTCGAGGTCGGTGGAGGGCGGCTCCGGCTTCCCCCGCCGGAGCCGTGGACAATCGACATCGAAACCGGCGAGGCCCGGATCGAAGCGTTTGCGCCGCCGCCGGCCGATCCGAGTCAATCGCCTCGCGCGCCCTAGAACGATGCGTGTCCTCGTTTTCTGCGACGATCTTTACCATCCCGCCGCCACCGTGCGCGCCGGACTCGCGCCGTTGGCAGGGGACGGGCGGTTCGCGTTCGACTGGGTCGAGGACGCAGCGGGTTGGGATCCGTCTGTATTGCGTGGCTACAGGGCGGTGCTGCTCGCGAAGTCCAACGTTTGCTCCGCCACCGACAAGACGCCCTGGCTGGCCGGCCCAACTGTGGAGGCGCTGGGCGTCTTTGTCCGTGCGGGCGGAGGGCTGGTGGCGGTGCATTCGGGCACGGCTGGTTACCGGGAATGGCCGACAGTGCGCTCCGTGCTCGGCGGTGTATTCACGAGCCATCCGCCTGCGTGTCCAGTCACCGTCGAGCCGCGTCGCGGCCATCCGCTGTGCGCCGGAGTGGAGCAAGCGTTTACTGTGCACGATGAGCACTACCAGATGCAGCTGGATGATCCTACAGCCGACATCTTCCTGCACACCCGGTCAGAACACAGTGTGCAGCCGGCCGGCTGGCTTCGCAGAAGTGGCTGTGGACAGGTGGCGGTTTTGACACCGGGCCATTTTCCGGCGGTGTGGTTACATCCGTCTATGCAATGCCTCCTCGCCAACGCTCTGCGCGCGGTGAGCCCGCATTGACCTATTTATGATCAACCACCCCAACACGCCAAAATGGCTGTTCTTGGCCGGCACCTTCATCGTGGCTGCCGCCCTCAAGTGCTTCGCCGGACCGGAAGACGGGACCGCCCTCGACACGCTCATTCTCGGTGATGCGGCTTCGGAGCAAAGCCACGGCTTGACCGCGGCTCACAGCGAGGTGATCCGCGCTGGTCTCGGCGAACCGGCGCGGCGGCTTCTGCCGCTGAGCCCCGTCTCCTATAACGGCGGCTCGATGAGCTTTGCCCTCAAGGTCGATCCGCAGCAGCAGAACTACGTCACGGTGAAGCTCTGGGGCTCTGATCGGGGCGCCGAAAGCGGCCGGCTGGTCCTCTACCTTGACGGCCTTCAGGTCGGCTATCGCCACGAGGGCGATTACGACGTGCTCAACCAGACGGATGGGGAGGCGCTTTTTCAGGGGCGGTTCGTTTACCAGACCGTGCCACTGCCACTGGCGCTCACGCAGGGGCGCACCCAGGTGGCCCTGAAAATCGCGGGCTTGGGCCCGATGTGGTATTACGGAACGAATTTCGAGCAGAAGCAGCGCGACCTCACCGCCCCGACGCGGGGCATCTATCGCGTCTACACTCACACCTGCACGCGATTCACGCCGGAGGCAGTGGAGAAGCAGGGCGCCGTCGCGATCCCCGGCGTGAGACCGGCTGGTCCCGGCGAGGAGATCCTGGCGCAGATGAAGGCTACGGTGAATGCCCGGCTCAGCCGGCTGCTGGAAGGGAAAAGCGGTGTCGGGAGCGACAGCCGGGAGGCCGAGGGCATCATTCTCCTGTTGGCCGGCGCTTACCAAACCCCTTGGACCGTGGCCTACCGCGATCCGCGAACGTTGGCTGCCTTGGTTCACGCGGGCGATGTGTTCCTGCGTCGCGGCGTGATTGGCAAACCCTGGACTGGCGCCGGCCCGTTGGGCGAGGCCATTACTCGGGTGGGGGCGGAGCCCGCACTCCTGAAATTGCTCGATCAGGAAATTGAAGTCTCGGCGGACCTGCCGTTTGTTCCGGACTGGCATCCGGCAGCGCCGGGGGCGGAACCGGTGTTCAAGGAGGCCGCGCCATCTGAGGCGAAAGTGCGACTGACCCGGCGCGAGGCCTGGGCCCGGGTGCTGCGCGCCAGCCTGGATTGGAATCGGATCAACGGTCGCCGCTTCTACACCAACCAATCGATGATCGTGGATCGCAACATTTATGCGGCCAACCGCGGCTTGAGGGTGATCGATCCCGCCCGGGCGCTGCCGGAGGAGCGGGTTTTGCGCTACCTCTACGAGGCGGTCGGACTGCAGCCCTGGTTGGGTAACGACACGCCCGCAGGCGGCAGCGAGAAGCCCTTCGGCGAAGATTACCTGCAAATCACCCGCAAGGGGCTCTCGCGCGAACTCGGCTACGTGGGCTCCTACGGCGAAACCATCTTGAAATTCACGCGCGACCTCGCGGAGCTGACCGGCGATGAAAAGATTCGCCAGCAACTCCTCCGGATGCAGACCGCGCGGATGTATTTCCGTTATCCTGGTCAGGATCGGGACGGTTTCCACACGATGAAGCTCGCCAGCGAGATCGATGCGCGCACGGCCCATTTCCCGATGACCAACGGCGCCTACGGCATCTGCGATGTCCGCGAGGCCTGGTGGATGGAACTGCCGGCTTTTACCCGGGACCCCGTTGCGCTCGGCGCGGTGCAGCAGTGCTTGGAGGACAACCAGTATTTTTTCCGGCTCGCCCAACGAACCAACGATACCGACACGCTCGGCATGATGCGTAACGTCGACGACTACGCGATCGTGCAGGGGTTGCCGAAGAGTTCCTATCGCTTGCCGATGACGGACGGCCAACCGGACTTCGTCTTTGCCGACGAAGAGAACGCTGTGCTCGCGCTGAAGCGCGGGGACCAGCGGCTGTTCGTGAACTTCTACTTCCGCCAGGAGTTTGGCGTGAGCGGGGTGGTGCGCATTCTGGATGTCACACCGGCCATCATGCGGATCGCGACGGTCAAGTCGCAGTTCGAGGTCATCCCCTCCGGGCAGGAATGGGTCCGGCCGGATGTGATCGATTTCGAGCGAGCCGGCGGTTTCCCTCCACCCGGAGAGGAAATCCACCAGGCATGGCGCGGCGAGAAATTGCCGATCGCGAAGCGGCCCGCAGGGGCCACGCAGCCGGGCTACGGCAAATGGGGTCCGTTCGTCGGCAAGGCAGCTTTCTACTGGCTGCGCTACGGGGATTATCTGATCGGCCTTAACACAACCGCGAACGCGACCTATTCCTTGCCGATGCCAGCGGCCCGCGGCCGCGCACCGGACCTCGTTTCCGGCCGGACGATCGACCTCAGCCAGGAGGTGAAAGTCGGGCCACTCACCACGGTCGTGCTGTATCTCGGCCAATGAAGAGGCGCTCCCGTATCTCGGTTCGCCATGCATCAGGTGGACTCACCTCGATCTAATATTAGGAGAGCCATTTTGCCCCGAAGTTTGAGCCCAAAAATTAGCACCAGACTTTTCCCAGTGACAACATTTCAGGCAGCGAAAGGGTTCTTAGGTTTAGCCTGATCGATGAAATCCATGATCACAAAACTCTGGCGAGACCAACTGGATGTCATCTTTCCGCGCAGCTGCGTCCATTGCAGCGGGCTGCTGACGTGGGGCTTTAGGCATCTGTGCCTGGCTTGTGCGAAGCTCCTCTTGGTCGTCGAGCCGCCGCACTGCACCACCTGCGGGTATGTTGCCGCATATCAATTTACTTTTAGTGCCTTCGACAAGGTCGTCAGGCATTTTCAGAGTTGAGTGCGGAGCGGGTGAAGCGAATGGAACGAATTGAGGACGCGTTGGAGCATGGAACCGACCGTCGGTCGGATAAGAGCTTGTCTCGATCTCGCGGGCCCCGGCGTTTCTTCTCGAACGCGCGGAATTCGTTCCAAAAGTTCGCGGGACGCAAGGAACCGGGCAGCCACTTCAATCCAAACACGAAACAAGTCGGGATTGATTAACAGATGAGGCGTTGCCTTTGCTAACCAGTAAGATGCCACCTCGGTGGTTGTTAATCAGTCTGCGGGTGTTTCGTGTTTGTCTGCCTCAATCGGTCGATTTTACCAGACGGCTCTGCATTAAAGACGTGACTGATTAACAAACCAAATGCGGCGTGTCCGTCCTCCTAGCTACGATTCAGATCCGCAAGACAGTCACCCAAACCGGAAATACCGTCCCCCGTTCGATCATTTCGTCGGGACTCAAAGTGAGTAAGTCTGGGTATCGATGTAGCAAATCGTGCCAGTCTTTCCATGGATAGGGTGTTAGGTTCTGAAACCCAAAAACGGCCCATCCGAGGACTGCCAGACGCGCCGCGCAAGGATCCTTCAAATCAATAAGAGCCCATTTTAAGGCCAACTCCAGGGTCCAGACCTCTTGTTTCAGTCTAAATCGCCGACGAATGAACTTAGCTTGATCAATTGGCCACGTTTTCATCATTCGGTTGTGATAATTCTGGGCCGTTCGCAACGCGGTCAGCCAAGGCGGAAATCTCGCCCCGCACTCAAGCACTTCGTCAGGACTTAAGGTGAGTAAGTTCGGGTGTCGCTTGAGCACATTGAACCAGACCTTCCAAGGCTTGGGTGAAAATTCACTAAACCCAAATACTGCCCATCCGACGACTGCTTGGCGTGCTGCACCGGGTTCTTTCAACTCGATAACTGCAATTGCCAGTCCTTTCTTCAGGACTTCGATTTCTTGTTTGAGGCCACACTTCCGTTGAATAGTTTCAGCTTCGTAGCATGCCCATCTGTTCAGTAGACGGTCGTAGGTTGCTTGGACAATCTTCAGATCGACCACCGCACGTCTCGCTTCCAAGATAAGCGATCTCTTGCACATGTCCGAACTCGGCAAGTTATTATAGGCGGCCACTGCCTCATCAGCCAACATATGGCGCCCTAGGTATCTGATGCAACCGGCGATTCAGGACGGGCTTTGAACTGGCCGTCGTTGGCGCATGCCCCTAGACATGGGCCGACGATGATTGCTGTCTTGGGATGGGGCTCGTTGTTCTGGGACCCGCGAGAGCTGGTCCTGGAAAACCCGTGGACGGAGGATGGCCCGCTGATTCGCGTGGATTATCTCCGGCGGTCCAGCCGCAACCGGGTGACGCTCGTGCTCCACGAAACCGCCCGCGAGGTCCCCTCGCTGTGGACCAGCTATGCCGGTGACAACTGGACACGGGTGCGGGACATGCTCGTCGTGCGTGAAGGCGTCACCGGGCAGCCCGAAGCCATCCAGCATTGGGCGACCGGGGGTGGCGAGCGGGCGAACATTGCCGGTTTGCCCGCTTGGGCGGACAGCAAGGGCGCCGACCACGTGCTCTGGACCGGATTGCCTCCCCGGTGGGACAAAATCGACGGCCGCCTCCCCACGTTGGAGCAGGTGGTGGGATTTTTTGATGGATTGCGTCCGGACCGACATCATGCCGCCGAAGAATATGTCCGGCGCACGCCAGCCCAGATAGTGACACCTATCCGCGAAGCAATTCAGGTCCGTTTGGGTTGGACTCCGATTTGATTGGTGTAATGCCCTTCGCGCGGAGGCCCGCATTACGCCGGCGTCTTGGGCAGCTTGATGTAATCATAACGCCCCTGCTTCACAAAAGCATCCTGCAGGGCCTTGGCCCGTTGCTGGAGCCCGGCATCCGTGGAACGGAGTGCCGCCGAGAGAATGGCGATGGCTTCGTCATCGAACCAGAAGGCGGAAGCGAGTTTGCCGGCCTTGCCCACGGCGAGTTCGAGCGCCCGGAGCGCTTCGGCCGTGTGCTTGTCCGCGAGTTCGGCGAAGCGCCGCAGATAAAGGGATTCCTGCACGCTCGTGGCCGACAGTTCGAGTGCCCGCACCATTTCGACGGCGGCCCAGCGGTCATCGAATTTTCCCGAATGGAGCCACCAGACAAAGTTCGCCATTTCCTCGGCCTGGTTCTTGCCACCCTGCGCCTGCGCGACCTGCACGCGCCACTCCCACAGCGCGATCAAGCGTTCCATGACGACGGGCGCAATCGGGGTGGGCGCCTTCTTGGCGCTGATGCCGATGAACTTGATCACCTCGCCGCGCACCCCGTCCGGCGCTTTCGCAAAGAATCGCGTCAGCAGACTGTCCGCCGACTTGAAATCAATACTGCCGCCCCAATACAGGGCCACGAGATAGCAACCCAAGGCGACGCGCGGATCGCGGTCGCCTTTTTCGCGCGGCGGGGAAGCCATTTCCTCCACCGCGCGCTCAAAGCGTCCGTGGAGAAGTTGAAACACGTCGATGAAAGGTTGCGCATGGGTGATGAAGGTGGACCACGCCGTTTCATCGAGACGGGGGTGGGCGGCGGGGAAGATCCGGTCTCGGTTCGCCTCGACCCACGGGATATCCCAATAGACGAGCCGGTTGATGTTCGCGCCGTAGATGCTCCGAATGGTCCGGGTTGGTTCAATGGCGGGGTCAAGGTGGCGTTCAAGTAGCGCCTCCGCTTCCGGAGGAATCCCCGCCTTTTTATCCGCGTTCTGGCGGTGTCGCCACACGATGTATGAAAACACGCCGTGGATGGCTTCGCCTCGAACGGTGTTCAGGGAGAGGTTGAACGGCCCCATTCCGTCGTCGTTGTCGGGCTGCTCGGCGCTGGCGTTGACGTCCGGATCGGGGTCGGACGCCAGCTGCTCCAAGAGCGACCAGACCTTACTCTTGTCTCCCGCCGGCAGCGGGTTTGCGTCGGAACCGAGGAGCAAATTGAGCAGCCGTGCCAAGACCATCCGCGCGGGATGCCACGGCCGGCCTTTGCGGGTGCGCCGCGTGAATTCGTCGTAGAGGTCGGTCTCCTCGTTCGACTGACTGACGAGCCAGGCGGCCACCTTCCACACGCCGGTCATGTCATGGGGCGCGCCCGTCTTGAGCGACTCCCATAGACCCGAGAAAAACGCCGCGGTATAGACCGGCAGCAGGCCAAGGAATTCCTCGGCGTGTTCGATGTAGGTCGCGGGGGCTTTCGCCACGGTGGTTTGAAACACGGCGGCAAGCGCCTCGCGGGTCGGTCCGTTGAAATCATTCGCCTTGGGTTTCCACGTGCGGAGATGGTTCGCCTGATCCTTGATGGATTTGGCGGCGAAGTCCTCCACGCTCACAGGACTCTGCAAACCGGACTCGAACGAGCCCACCCACGCATGGAAGCCCGGATGCTCCGGCACGCCGAATTTCTTCTCCCACGCGGCATACTTTGATTTCAGGGGTTCTGGCAGGTGGTCCTTGATCCAAAAAAACCTTTTCTGCCGCCAGCCATCGGCCCAATCGTTCGCCTGCTGCTCGATCTCTTCCGACGACGCCTGCGTGCCTTCCCAGACGCCCGGCTCCAGCTCGGGGCCTTCGTCCATCCAGGCGATAACTTGGCTCCGCTCCGCTTCGTCGAGCGAAGGGAAAGCGATTTTGGCCAGTTCCCCATATTCGAGATCGAAACGCCCGGACCGCACGAATTCCCGGTTGAGGAGCGCTGCTTTTACAATGTCTGGGTCGAGCTGACCGGCGAATTTCCGCATCCAGTGCAGTTCGAGCCGGCGGAAGATGTCCCACTGGTATTTTCCCGTAATTTCGCGGAGGGCGGCAAACGTCAGCCCGCCGGAGGCCGTCTCCGGTTCGCCGAGCCGGGCGAGCGCAGTGACTAGGCTGGTGACGGCATCATATGGTGAATTCTGGTCGTGGTCCGAGATGGACGGCCGCCAGAATTGCGACCCGTCGTAGCCGGGCCGCTTGGCGTCTACCCGGCCCCGCAGTTCGACATAGCCGTCCAGCACCCGGCAAAGAACCTTTAGCGTGCCGCGTGCGTCGGCTTTCGTCAGCGTCGGCAGGATGCGCGTCAGAAACTCCCCGTATTCGTAGGACTCGAAGCGCGACACCGGTTCGGGCTTCCAGCCCGCGATGGGGCTCGTGACTTCCGCCGGCCCGTCCTCGATCACGGGGCTGTCCCGAAAGGCGAGCAGGTTGGCAGCGACGCCCAGGGCGGCGGGAACATTGCCGCTCTGCGCGGCTTTGGAAACAAACTCGGCCAGCGCGTGGCTGTGCCAGCGAAGGTCCGCGCTTTTCAGCCACTTTTCCACCCGCGGAACCAACCCGCCCATATGCTGCGCCGGGAGCGCGACGGCGATGCGGAAAATGTCCTCGTTGACGTTGGCGTTGTCGGTGGCCGGGATGGCGGCGGCGACGGCCGCGACTTCGGCGGGACCGGCGGCAATCAGGCCGCGGAGATACCGCGATTGCGGCCAGACCGGGTGAAAGGTGGTGTTGCCCTTTTTGGTCGGCGGGGGTGGTTTGGAGTAAAAGCCATGGCGGAGCAAAGCCGGGAGCCAGTCCGGCCGTTTGATCTTCGAGAAGAAGAAGGCCATGTAGTCGAGGCCCGACGCTTCAATCACCTGAGTGGCGTTGCGGTATGGATCGAGGATACTGCTGTAGGTTTCGCCCGGCACTTCATCGTGAACGCCCATCGAACTGACGAAGATCAAGCGCCGAACTCCGGCCTTTTTCATGGACTGCACGATGGCACGCGCTTGCTGCTCCAAGGCACCCGCGAGGTTGGCATACACGACATCCTGTCCAACCATCGCGCCATCGAGGGTCTTCAGGTCCAGCACGTCACCCTCGATCACGCGCATGCCCTCATTAGCGCCCGGCAATCGCAATCGGCGGGCCTCTCGCAGATAGAGAGTCAGCCGTGCGTCCGTGCGTTGCAGGAAGAGGTCGATGGCAACCCGAGCAATCTGTCCGTGGGCGCCAAGAATAAGGACATTCATGATCGCGGGAATTATTTCAGTGCCAGTTCGCCAAACCAATAGGATGCCGTGACGCCACCATCCATGAGGAAATCACTGCCGGTGATAAACGCTCCCTCCGGGCCCATCAGCAGAGCGGCGACGTTTCCTACCTCGTCCGGCGTGCCGGCGCGGCCGGCGGGACACAGGTCAATCATCCGGCGATAGCCGGCGCCACGCGGTCCTTGCAGTTCATCGTTCGCGAGGGGCGTGATAATGATCCCAGGGCTGATGGTGTTGATTCGCGCACCCCGTTTTCCCCACCGCACGGCCTCGGCCATAACCCGCAGTGAGTTTCCGCGCTTCGACACCTGATAGGCATGGAGCGGGTCCTTCACTTCGTTTGGCTGCAGCATGGGAAGACGGAGCAACTCCTCGACCGGTGTAGTGGCGAGGGCTTTGTTCTGTTCAGGCGATAGAGCCGGCAGCCGGTGCCCGGATTGGGAAGCGATCACGACGCCGGAGCCTCCTCGCGCGATAACATTGCCGAATTCCTCAAGGATGACCGCGGTGCCGTAGAGATCTACTTTCAGGATGGTTTCTGGCGACGCCTGGGAGGGAGAGACTCCGGCGGCATGAATGAGGCCGGTCACCTCGCCGAGGGCCGTTGCGGATTTGACCAGTGCCTGCACCGAAGCCCGCGAAGAGACGTCAACCGTGGCGGTGCTCACATCAAAGCCGGCGTCGTGGAGCGTCTTGCCGGCCGCGTCTGCGTTCTGCTGACGCAGGTCGGCAAGAAGGACACGCTTTCCGGCGCTCACGCGGCGGGCAATGGCCTGGCCGATTGATCCCGCGCCGATGACGACGACGACTTGTTTGGATTGGGAAGAAGTATTCATGGATTATGTTTTCAGAGAACCTGGCGGGTGGGACGGAACACGATTTCATTAATGTCCACGTCATCGGGCTGGCTGATGGCAAAGGCGACCGCGCGCGCGAAGGAATCAGCGGGGATGGCTTTACGAAAGCTCGCCCGTCCTCTGGAACCGCGCAATGACGTGGAAAAATTAAGTCCCAAGCAGCAATGGCACCCGCAATTCGTCATAGTTTCCTGGATTCTGAACCTGAAATGGAGCAAATGAAGCGAATCCGGGGCGCCTTTGGGTCCAGCCCTTGGGCTTATTGCCGGGTGATTAACAGTAAAATGAAGCAAATCGGCCGGCAGATTCCCCTCTGAACGCACCCGATTTGCTTCACTTTTATTTCGTGTTAACAAATGCGCAGGGCAGCCACTTGGTCGAGAGGCGTTGCTCGGCATTTCCGGCTGACACCAGGGCTTTAGCCCCCTCGATCAGCGGCAAAAGGGTTTTGGCATTTTACGATTCGACCTACTTGGGCGCACACTAGGTAACGTCATGTGTGCCGACGAAACTTTGGCCCCGCGAGCCTGTGGAGGGGCACGTGCATTGAGCGTTGTGCGCTCGGCGCAACCCTGTTCCGCTTCAGCCGCCCAATGGAGCACCTGATTCAGGATCTGCGCCATGCCCTGCGCGGCTTTCGCCGGCAGCCCGGCTTCACCGCGCTGGCGGTGCTCACGCTCGCCTTCGGCATCGGCGGCGCGACGACGATGTTCAGCGTCATCCAGAACATCCTGCTCGATCCGTTCCCCTACGTCGATGCCGCGCACGTGGTCATGCCGCAGGCGCGCGACGCGCGGAGCACCAACAGCGCCGGCCGGGCCTCGTTCCGGCCGCGCGAGTTTCTCGAGTTCCAAGCGCAGACGCAGGTCTTCTCCGAGGTGATCGGCTCGGCGGGAGAAACCCTGTTCTACGAGACGCGCGACGGCACGGAGCGGATCACCGGCACGCTGTGCTCCGGCAACATGTTTGGTTTTCTCGGGGTGCCGGCCCTGCTCGGCCGCACGCTCACCCCGGACGACGCCCGACCCGGCGCGGCGCCCGTCTTCGTCGTTCGCTACAACTTCTGGCGCGCGCGGCTCAACAGCGACCCTGCCGTCATCGGGCGGTCGTTCCTGCTCAACGGCGTGTCCCGGACGCTCGTGGGTGTGATGCCGCCGCGCTTCACCAAGGGCGAGGGCGAGCTATACCTGGCGGTGGCGATCGACCCGGCGGATGCGGCCGTGAGTGACAAGCCGTTTCGTTTCCAGGCCCGGCTCCAGCCGGGAGTCACGATGGCCCAGGCCGAAACCGCGCTTGATGTGTTCGCGCACCATCGGGCGGAGGTGCACCCCGAGGACTACCCGGCAAACTTCTCGATCCGGCTGGTCAGCTGGGTGGACAATATCGTCCGGGATTTCCGGCAGACACTCTACACGCTCGCGGCGGCGGTGGCGCTGCTGCTGTTCATTGCGTGCGCCAACGTCGCGAGCCTGCTGCTGGCGCGGGCCAGCGCCCGCGAGAGGGAACTGGCCGTCCGGGCGGCGCTGGGCGCCGGCCGGACGCGCATCGTGCGCCAGCTGCTCATCGAGAGCTTCGTGCTCGCGCTGCTCGGCATGACCGTCGGCTGTGTTTTCGCGCGATTCGGCATTGACGCCCTCGCGCGGCTCGTGCCCGAGCGGGCGATTCCCGACGAGACCGACCTGCACCTCAACCTCCCCGCGCTCCTCTTCAGCCTCGGCGTGGCGGGGGTGACCGCGATCGCGTTCGGTCTCGTGCCGGCGCTCCAGGCCTCCCGGGTCGATATCCTCGAATCGCTCAAGACGGGCGTGCGGAGCAGCGGCTTCCGCCGGGGGCGATTCCTCGGGGCGCTGGTCGTGACCGAGGTCGCGCTCTCGATCGTGCTGCTCGCCGGCGCCGGCCTGCTGGTGCGCAGCTTCGCGAACCTTCAGGCGCAGGTCCTCGGCCTGGACTCCGATCATCTGCTCTACACGCCGCTCACACTCCCTCGCGGCGAATATGAAACTCCGGCGGCCAAGGAGCGATTCTTCCGCACGCTGTTGCCCCGCCTGCAGGCGCTGCCCGGCGTGGTCGCGGTGAGCACGGGCACCGCGATGGTGCCGCTGCGGTCGCTCGACAGCCTGCTGGAACTTCGCGGCCGGGCGGCCACGGAGAAGCTCCACACGCGCTATGATCTTTGCAGCGAGGATTATTTCCGCACGCTCGGACTGAGGCTGCAGCAGGGCCGGCTGCTCAGTGCGGCGGAAATCGATGCCGCGCGTCCCGTGGCGGTCGTGAACGAGGCGTTTGTCCGCCGCTTCCTCGCCGGCGAGGATCCGATCGGGCGGCGCATCAGCCTGGCCCGGGTTGCCGCGCCGGCCGGGGAGGGCGATCTCGAGATCGTCGGTGTGATCGCCGATTTCAGGAATGACGGCGTGCAGCGGCCCGCGGCGCCGGAAGTGTTCCTGCCCTGCACGCTCGATGCCGCCGGCGACCGCGCGATCTACGTGCGCGCGGCCGGCGAGCCGCTGGCTCTCCTTGGCACCGTGCGTCGCGAAATCTGGGCGGTGGATCGCCGCGTCGCGCTCACCGAGAGCGACAGCATCACGAACTATCTCACCCGCTACGCCTACGCGGCCCCGAGATTCACGCTGCTCGTGCTCGGTGTATTCGCCACGCTCGGGCTCCTGCTGGTCGCCCTGGGCATCTACAGTGTGATATCGTATGTCGTCGCACGGCAGACACGCGATTTCGGCGTGCGCCTCGCTATCGGAGCAACGCCGGGCGACGTGCTGCGGCACGTGATCGTGAGCAGTTTCACCCTCATCGGCCCCGGCATCGTGGCCGGGGTTGCCGCGAGTCTGGCGGTCACCCGCGTGCTGGCGAGCGAGCTCTGGCAGGTCTCTCCGTTTGATGTCGCGACGCTCGCCAGCGTTGTCGGCATCGTTGCGGTGACCGGGCTCGCGGCGTGCCTCGTTCCCGCCCTTCGCGCGACACGGGTGGATCCAATTGTCGCGCTACGGCAGGACTGACATACTGGAAAACAACCGACGTTCGGTCCGCATTGCCCATCCAAGGCTGGGTTGCCCTCCGGCTCTGAAACCAGCGACGGGCGGTCAACGGCCGGGAACGCGGGATCAGGATCTGCCGTGCTCCACCAAAGGGAGCGCCGCTCGCTCCGTGATCTGAGTGTGGTGGTGCATCCGGGTGCGCGAGGATTCCTTTGGTATGCTGGCGCCGAGACAGGCCTGGGCTTCCAGCCAGTCGTCGCGGTCGTGCCCATGCACCGAACCGCGTTGAACATAGAGGTGATTCGCGTAATCGCGAATCTCGTCCTCGGACGGTTGCAGCGGGATCGCGGACGGTTGCCTTGATGAAGGCGTCGCGTGCGCTGCCGCGACAGCCGGCGTTGGGCGAGCGGCGGGCTGGTGGGCGTTGGGCGGGGCGGCCGGCGCCGTGGGTTTTTGTGACGTGAGCATCGCCGAGAGTGCACCCGACAACGCTTGCGGGATATGGGGCTTATGCCTGAGAGCACGACTGTCAGAGCGTGCGTTGATCGCTTCCTCCCCTGGGGATATTGCGCGGGAATTTGCGCTGCCAGGCCGCCGATATCCAATCGAGCATGAGGCGCCTGCCCGAAGCGCGCGTCTCACAGGATGGGACGCCAATCGAAAAGGGCGGCCGTGCGCCGCAAGGTCGAGCGGCCGTTGCCCAGGCCTCGAGGTCGGTCCTTTCTTGTCGAAGAGCGTGCCGGTGGCTTGCATATGCCTTGCATGCCACCGGTCCGCCTTTTCTCGTCCCTCATTGTCTGGTCGGCGATGGCCTGTTTGCTGGTGGCCGCGGCGGCGCGGGGCGGGGAAGCGGCCCCGGTCCTGGATTGGGATGCGGTCGAGAAGGAATACACCGCGCGGCCGGGCGAGGTAGTGGCGAACTTTGAATTCACGGCGACCAACCGCACGGCGGCGCCGGTGCTCGTGTTCGAGGCCGAGCCGTCCTGCGGCTGCACCACGGCGCAGCTGCCGGCGCATCCTTGGCCCCTGGCGCGAGGGGCCTCGGGCGTGCTCAAGCTCGCGGTCGATCTGATCGGCAAACATGGTGTCCTTGAAAAAAGCGTCGAGGTCCGGTCGTCCGTGGGAAACGACACGCTGCGGTTGCGCATCATCATCCCGGAGGGTCCCGAGACTGCGGCAATGGACCGGCGCGCCGGCAATACGCGGATCGCCCGAGCGAACCGCCAGGCCGTGTTCGAGGGCGCCTGCGTTTCCTGCCACGTCCCGGCCAATCCCGGACGCACGGGCGCCGAGATATTCCGCAGCACCTGCGCGATCTGCCACGAGTCGCCGCACCGGGCCAGCATGGTGCCCGATCTCGCGGAGCGCGGCGCCGGGAAGAATGCGGACTACTGGACGCAATGGATCGAGTCGGGCCGCGAGGACTCCCTCATGCCCGCCTTCGCGGCGAGGAACCACGGCATCCTGGCCCGGGACCAGGTGGCCCGGCTCGTGGAATACCTGACCCAACGCCATGGTGGCGCGCCGCGGACGGTCGGGTTCGACCGGGATCTCGCGGACTGGAGCGTTGAGCAGGCCCCGGGCGGATCGGTCGCGGTGCGCGATGGCGCCCTGATCATCGAGGATGAGGGCGGTTGCACCGTTTGGTTGCGGCAGAAACTGTCCGCTCCGGTCGAGATCAGCTATGACGTCACGGTGGTCGCCAAAGACGGGCCGCACGACCGCGTGTCCGACGTCAACTGCTTCTGGATGGCCACCGACCCGAAGACGGCGGCCATGCCGGCCGGCCGTTCCGGGAAGTTCGAGGACTACGATTCGCTGCGGACCTACTACGTCGGCATGGGCGGCAATGACAACACGACGACGCGGTTCCGGCGCTATGCCGGCGACGGCACCAAGCCGTTGCGGCCGGAGCACGACCTGCGGGCGAGGCCGTTCCTGTTGGAAGCCAATGCCACCTACCACCTCCGCCTGGTCGCCCGCGACGGCCGGGCCGAATTCTGGCGCAACGGCGAGAAGATCCTGTCCTATGCCGACCCGGAGCCCTTGCGGGAAGGATGGTTCGGCCTCCGCACGGTGCACAGCCATCTGGAGATCCGGCAGGTGCGCATCGCGCCCTGAAGCCGCCGGGGCCGCGCGCGGGCTTCAACGGGGCGGTCCGGCCGTCGCAGAGTAACCCTCGATCATGCTGTAGGCGGGGCGCTGCGGCAGGCCCTGCTCGTTGGGCGGGCGAGGCGGTCACTGTCCCAAACCGGGCCGGTGGTTGCCTGATGCGGAAAATCTCCGCGCCGCGCGGCGGGCCGGAGGGCGAAAGGACGCGGCGGGGTATTTGCGCTACAGTTAGACTTACTGGCGTTTTGATTTATTCGCCCGGCTCCTGTTGATATCGCCCATCGGATGCCCCATCCGGTCCACCCCATGGTCCGTCACACTCCCCCGTGTTGATTCCCCGCCAATTGTTGCGCACGTCTTCCGCCGTGCCCCGTTTACCCTAACCCCGAACATGAAAAGCTCCGCAAGAAAATCCCTGACCGTGCTGGCCTTGTTGGCTGGCGCTTGGCCGCTCTTGGCCCAAACCGCACCCGCTCCGTCCACCCAAGACACCCGGCCGGCCAAAACTGCGGCGATCCCGACGGAGGCGAACAGCAAGCTCGACGATGTCATCGTCCTGTCGCCCTTCGAGGTGAACGCCACCAAGGACACGGGCTATCAAGCCACCGAGACCCTGGCCGGCACCCGCATCCGCACCGACCTGAAGGACGTCGGCGGCGCGCTTTCCGTCTATACCAAGGAATTCATGCAGGACATCGGCGCGACTGACGCCGGCTCCCTCCTCCAATATACGACCAATGCCGAGGTGGCCGGCTCACTCGGCACCTACGCTGGCCTGGGCAACGGCACCTCCGTCAGCGAGGTGGGTAATCTCCGCAGCCCGTCGAGCGCCCAGCGCGTGCGCGGCCTGGCGGCGGCCGACGTCGCCCGCGATTACTTCGTCAGCGACATCCCGTTCGACAGCTTCAATATTGACCGCGTCGACATCATGCGTGGTCCGAACTCCATCTTGTTCGGCCTGGGCAGCCCGGCGGGCATGGTCAACACCACGCTCCATAACGCGGAGTTCCGCAACCTGGGCAGCGTGGAAAACCGCGTGGGCTCCTACGGTGCCGTGCGCAACTCCATCGATCTTAACCAGGAACTCATCAAAAACGTCCTCGCGATCCGCATCGACGGCCTCTGGAACGACCAGAAGTATGAGCAGAAGCAGGCCTTTCAGAACGACAAGCGCTTCTACGGTTCCGTGCGTTTTGACCCGCAGCTTTTCAAGCGCCAGGATTTCCACACCAGCATCAAGATCAAGTTTGAGAATGGTGACATCAAGGCCGACCGCCCCCGCACCGTCACCCCCAACGACAGCATCACTCCTTGGTTCCGGTCGGTGGACACCACCAGCCTCAACGGCGGCGCGGGCAAGCAGTCGATCACGGATGGTTATACCATTGGTGCCGCCTCTACGACCACCTACGGTCCCTGGGCTGGCGGCATCGTCGGTCAGCAGCAGCCCGCGTGGTTCATGGACGGCACGAGCGGCGCCCTCCAGCGGATCTATGGCGGTTACATCAACACCGGCGCCCTCAATGCGGCCGGCGTGGCCCAAGGCGCCGGCGTCAATCTCCTCGGCCAGCGTTACGCCGACACCTTCACGGCGCTTACCAGCCTGAGTTCGTATGCGATCAACGCCGGCCTGCCCAACTCCCAATACGGCCAATACCGGACGGCCTCGCTGCAGGACTCGTCGGTTTTTGATTTCTACCACAACCTGATCGACGGGCCGACGGCGTCGCAGTTCGAAAAGTGGAACGCCGGCAACATCGACATCACGCAGACGTTTTGGGAGGATCGCCTTGGCGTGCAAGTCACCTTCGATCGCCAAAAATACGAGCGGGGTGGCCAGAACCTGATCAGCAATCCGACGATCAACATCGACATCCTCAAGAACTTTCAGGACTACGTCATCGGGCCGAACGACGCCAGCAACGGCAGTGTCGCCAACCCCAACTACGGTCGTCCTTTCGTCACCGGTGGGCCGGGCAGCGGTAATTCCTACTCCAGTGACCGCAAGGATGTCCGTGCGTCGCTCTTCGGCGAGGTCCGGGCGACGGATTTCTTCGACAAGAACAGCCTGATGGCGAAGATACTCGGCAAGCACCGCTTCAACGGTGTCTTCGCCGACGAGAAATACGCCACCGAGAACCGGACCTGGCAGATGTATGCCAACTCCGAGGCCTATGCGGCCTACAAGCTCCAAGGCAATCCTGACGGCATCAACAATCTTGCGCCGGTGGCGGTCATCTACCTCGGTTCTTCGCTGGCCAACGCGTCGTCGGCGGCCAATGCCCATATCCCGGGCATCACCTCCAATCTCACGCTGCCGAGTGGTAGCGTGTATCAGTTTGATTCGACTTGGAAACCTCAGGCGGGCGTGACCTATAATGCACCTTGGACCGTCCCGGCCAACCTGCAGCCGCTCTTCGGCGCGACCGGCGGGGCAAACTATGTTGCCGGCGGTGCCGACTACAGTGGTTACACGCAGGTCTCGAATCCCGCCAACTATGTCGGCTGGAACAGCAACTTCACCGACAACGTGCTGAGCTACAACAATGGCGCTGACCAGAGTCTTCTCACCGCGGCGTCCAAGACCATGCGCGAGACGAAGTCGCTGGCCGGTTCGTGGCAGGGCTTCCTCTGGCAGGATGCCATCGTGCCTACCCTTGGCTGGCGCTACGACGAGGTCGACGGCAAGGGCGTGACGGCCCAGCCCCTGCCGGGAGCCCTCAATCGCGGTGCGTTAAACCTGGACCCCAATGTCTACGCGCTGCCCGCCATTTACCCGGCGAGCCAGATCTTCAAGGATCACTCCGCCTCGGGCGGCGTGGTGGTGCACCTGAACCAGATCCTGGAGCGAGACCCGCTGCCGTTCAACCTCAGCCTCTCGTATAACAAGTCGAGCAACTTCCAGGTCACGGACACCCGTCGCGACATCTACGGCAACCCGATCCCCAACCCGACCGGCGCCACCAAGGAATACGGCGTTCTGCTCTCCACGAAGGACGGCAAATATTCCTTCCGCGTGATGAAATACGAGACCACCTTGGTCGGCGCCAACACCCAGCTCGATAACAGCGGCATCTACAATACCGTCCGCGATGCGTTGAACTGGCGCAACATCAAGACCTATTATATGTCGGCCTACGCGTGGTCCACGGCCGGCCAGACCGACACCCGCCATTTCGCCGGCATCCGCTACATGTGGGACCCGGCTTGGGTGGATGCAAATGGACGTCCCGTCGCGTCCGGCCAGGCCGCCGTTGGTCCCGCCGGCTCGCACCTGGAAACGCAGGCGGAAGCGGATGCCCACCGCGATGCGTCGATCAAGGCGATCAACGACATGCAGACGTTTCTTGCGGGCAAAGGCTACTTCACGGCGTGGAACTACGGCGTAGGGCCGACGACGCCGGCGGCGCTGCAGACTCCCGGCCAATATTTGGCCAACCCCATCAATCCCGATCCGGCGAGTGTGTATGATTACCGCACGGCTCCGCTGATGCAGGGATTCGCGGTGACGGCGGACACCATGTCGAAGGGCTATGAATTCGAACTCACGGCCAACCCGACTCAGAACTGGCGCGTCTCGTTCAATGCCGCCGAAACCACCGCCGTCCGCACCAACGTGGGCGGACCGGTGCTTGATAACTTGGTGGCCTACATGGATACGACGATGGCGGGCCCCGCCGGTGACTTGACCCGGTTCAACTCCGACTGGTCCGTTGGGAATCAGCTGCGCCAGGACTGGGCCGGCTGGCGCGCCCAATACACGCTCCTGAAACTGCAGGAAGGCACGGCGGCGTCCGAGCTCCGCAAGTGGCGCTACAACGTCGTGACGAACTACAGCTTCACCCACGGCATTTGGAAGGGCGTCGGCGTCGGCGCCAGCTATCGCTGGCAGGACAAGGTTATCATCGGTTACCCGGTCATCCCGGGTGCCAATGGTCTGGCCAGCTTCGACCTGACCAAACCCTACTACGGTCCGGCGGAGGAGGGTCTCGACCTTTGGGCCAGCTATGAGCGCAAACTCACCAAGAAGCTCGGCTGGAAGATCCAGGCCAATGTCCGCAATGTGGGCAAGAAGGACGGCCTGATTCCGATCTCCGTCCAGCCGGACGGCCAGACTTGGGCTTCCGTTCGCACCCAGCCGGTCCAGGAATGGTTCGTGACGAACACCCTCATGTTCTAAGCACTCACGGGCCGGCCGGCTCTGGGGCCGGCCCATTTGGTATCACACGCAAGGCGGTCTGGCTTATCCGGCGGACCGCCTTTGTTTTGCCGGCCTTTTTTGCCTTCCTTCCGTTCACGCCGGCCGGGGCTGCACCTAACCTCGGTAGAATATCAGATGTTAACTGTCACGGCCGGTCCCCATCCCATCATGCCTCGGTTCTTGCGCGCGACCGTGGCTGTGGTTGCCGTGCAACTTCTGGTCGTGGCCGGGCATGCCGGACCGAGTCTCGGCCTGCCCGCGGAAATCATCGAGGAAACGTCTTCCCCCGGGGCATTCCCTTTGGTTGCACCGGGGCGGGTGGCGCCGTTGTGGTATGACACCGGCGACCACGTCGGCGTGCTGCGCGCGATTGGCGACCTGCAGGCCGACATTGAAAGTGCCACCGGGCACCGGCCAACTGCCTCTCCGATGCGCCCGGGGGCCCCGGACCTTGTTATCGTCGGGACGCTCGGCCGGAACGCCACGATCGATGCGCTGGTTGCGTCGGGTAAGCTTAGTGCGACCGATCTGAGGGGGAAGCGGGAGAGTTTTGTGATCACGAGCGTTGACGCGCCGCTGCCCGGGGTGAAGCGGGCGCTGGTCATCACGGGAAGCGACAAGCGCGGCACGATCTATGGCATCTATGAACTGTCCGAGCAGCTCGGCGTCTCGCCCTGGCATTGGTGGGCGGATGTGCCGCCGAAAAGCCTTCGCGAGGCCCATGTCCTGCCGGGATACTTTGCTTCCGGCGAACCCGCGGTGCGCTATCGCGGCATCTTCCTCAACGACGAGGCTCCCTGCCTGACCGGTTGGGCGCGGGAGAAATTCGGCGGCCTGAACTCGAAATTCTACGTCAGGGTGTTCGAGCTGTTGCTTCGGCTGCGCGCCAACTACCTCTGGCCGGCCATGTGGGACAACGCCTTCAGCGAGGACGATCCCGCCAATCCGCGGCTGGCGGACGAATACGGCATCGTCATGGGCACCTCCCATCACGAACCCATGATGCGGGCGCGCCAGGAGTGGACCGTCCGGTCCGCGCAATACGGCAACGGCCAGTGGAATTATTCCACCAACGCCGATGCGCTGCAGCGGTTTTTCCGGGAGGGCATCGCGCGGAACAAACCCTATGAGAACCTCGTCACGATCGGGCTGCGGGGCGACGGGGACGAGGCGATGACCACGACGGGCAGCGTCGATTCCGACATCAGGCTGCTGGAGCGGATCTTCGCCGATCAGCGCGGGATCCTGGCGGAAGAGCTGCAATCCGATCCGGCGAAGATCCCGCAACTGTGGGCGCTCTTCACGGAGGTGCAGAAATTCTACGAGCAGGGCCTGCGCCCGCCGGATGACGTCACGCTGCTCTGGACCGACGACAACACGGGCAATCTCCGGCGGCTGCCGACGGACGATGAGCGGAAGCGGAGTGGCGGTTCCGGAATCTATTACCACTTCGACATGCATGGCGGGCCGTTTTCCTACCAGTGGATCAACACCAATCCGCTCCCGAAGATCGCGGAGCAGATGAACCTGGCGTATGCCTACGGCGCCGACCGGGTCTGGATCGTCAATGTGGGCGACCTCAAGCCGCTTGAGCTTCCGATCGAGTTTTTCCTGCGCATGGCCTGGAATCCCGCCGCCCTGACCAAGGACAAGATTGCGGACTACACCCGGCGCTGGGCCGCGCGCGACTTCGGCCCGGCCCACGCGGAGGAGATTGCCGGGCTGGTCGCCCGCTACGCGAAATACAACGGCTGGCGAAAGCCCGAGCTGCTCGCTCCCGAGACATTCAGTCTGGTCAACTATGACGAGGCGGAAGGGGTGGAGGCGACTTGGCGCGAATTGGCCGAACGGGCCGAGAGCCTGTATGCGCTCCTGCCGGCGGCCCAGCGCGACGCGTTCTACCAGCTCGTGCTGTATCCGGTAAAGGCCTCGGCCGTGGTCGCCCAAATGAACATCGCCGCGGGTCGCAACCATCTTTTCGCCCGGCAGGGCCGGGCGAGCACCAACGCCGAGGCCGAACGTGTTCGGGCGTTGTTCCGGCAGGATCAGGCGCTCAGCGATTACTACAACCACCAGCTGGCGGGCGGTAAGTGGAATCACCTGATGGACCAGGCGCACCTCGGGGAATTCAGCTGGGAACCGCCGCGCGTGAACGCGATGCCGGCCGTGGCGGAGGTGTTGCCTGCCCCCCACGACCATTTTGGCGTGGCGATCGAGGGTGATATCAATGCCTGGCCGGGACATTTCGGGGCGGCCGCGCTGCCGGTTTTTGACTCCTTCAATCCGCGGCGCTCCTACCTCGAGATCTTCGCGGAAGGCACGCAACCGATCGAGTATGCGGTTTCCGCCGGGCAACCTTGGATCGTGCTGACGAAGGATCCGGCCCCCCGTTCGGATCAGCGCTACTGGGTCGAGATTGACTGGCCCAATGCCCCCGTCGGTTTCTCAACGGGGACGGTCACGGTCGTCGGCCAACACGAGCAGGTGTCGGTGCAGGTCCCGTTGCGGAAGGCCACGGAGGAGCAAGCGCTCGCCGTCCGCGGCCGATTCGCCAGTCTGGAAGGTCCGGTGGCCATGGGGGCCTCCGCCGCGACACGGAACTCCGCGGTGGGTGGCGTGGGCTGGGCCGAGGTTCCGGACTACGGCCGGGTTGCCGCCGGCATGGCGATCTATCCGGTGACGGCGTCCAGCGTGCTGCCGCCCAACCCGGCTCCTACCTTGGAATACCCGCTTTACCTGCCGCGCAGCGGCACCTTCGAGGTGACGTTGGTCCTGGGGCCGGTAATGGATTTCGTGCCCGACCGGGGCATGCGGATCGGCGTGGCGCTCGACGACGAGGCGCCGCAGGTCCTCGATATCTTTGCCGACCGGGCCGCCGAGGGTTTTCTCGGGGAAAACTGGTCGGTGCATGTCGCGCGGGACAACGCCCGCTTTCTCCGTTCCTCGCACAAGGTGAGTATGGCCGGACCGCATGTCCTGAAAATCTCCATGGTCGATCCGGGCATCGTGCTGCAGAAAATCATCGTGCACGACCGCCGCCTGCCCGAGAGCTATTTCGGGCCGTTGGAATCATCGCTCGTAAAATGAGCGCCGGCGGATCATGTTTTTCCCTGGTATCCGGCGAATCACGCCCTGATCCGTGGTCGGTGTGACAATAACCGAACGGTGAGAACCTCGCACCCAATGTATCCTGGCAAAATAAAGTCCCTGCTCCGCTGCAGTCTGGTGGTTTTTGGGTTTGGCAACCTAACGCTGGCCGCGTCCGACGGTGATGCCTCCCCGCATGTCTTTCGCTACACCAACCCTATCACCCGGGACGCCGCGCTCTCCCTGCGCGACCATTGCATCATCAAGGTCGGCCCGCAGTGGTTCTGCACGGGCACGTCCAACCCGGTGTGGACCGGCCCCAATCCGGGCGTGCGTCTGCTCGTGTCGGATGACCTGATCCACTGGCGACATCATTCTTGGCTGATCGACGCGAGCAAGTTGCCGGCCGACTGCCCCTACAACGGCCGGTTCTGGGCGCCCGAGATACACCTAATCCACGGCAAGTATTGGCTCACGGTGAACAGCGGCAAGGTCACCCTCGCGGATCCCAAGGGCATGCAGACCCACAGCATTTGGTTGTTTGCCGCGGACCAGGTGACCGGCCCTTACCGTCTGATCAAGGGGCCGCTGACGCCCCGCTACAACAACGACGCCACCCTGTTCGAGGACGACGACGGGCAGACTTATCTCTACTGCAGCGGCAACGGCTTGTGGCAGGCCAGGATCGATCTGGCGACCGGCGATCTCGCCGCGCCCATTCAAAAATTCCTGGACAAGCGGGAGCCCGGCTATCCCGACTGGATGGTGGGTGGCATTGAGGGTCCGTTTGTCATCAAGCGGGACGGGATTTATTTCATGTTCTTCTCCACCTGGACCCGCGGCTACGAAGTGGGGCTGCTGAAGTCGAAATCTCCCTTGGGACCGTGGGAACTGGCCTCGCGCGAGCCCATATTCGGAACCAGAAAGAAGGGCTACCGGCCGGAACTGGCGGCGGAGGGTGGTTATGACCACCTGAAATTTACCGATAGCGAGGACCCCTATTGCGAGACCGGACACAACGCGTTGTTCGAAGGGCCGGACGGCACGCTTTGGAGTTCCTGCCATTACCTGATGGATGCAAAGCGCCCCTATCCTTACTGCCCCGATTTGCAGGAATGGGAGAAGGTGCCGCAACTCGGAATCGAGCCCGTGACCTACAAGGATGGCCGGTTCTACATCCACAAGCCGACTTGGACGGAGCAGGTCGTTGAATATTGATCAACCGGATCGGTGACGAACACCTCCTCTATACCCTGGTCGAACCATAACCCGCGTGTCAGTCAAACCCTGAGAATCATGCAAGCCCTTGTTCTTGAAAAAACGAAGACCCTCGCGTTGCGCGATTTTCCCCTGGAAGAACCGCTCCGCGCCCACGATGTCCGCATCGGCATCCGCACCGTCGGCGTCTGCGGCAGCGATGTGCACTACTACCAGCACGGCGCGATCGGGCCCTTCGTCGTCCGCGAGCCGATGATCCTCGGCCACGAGGCCGCCGGCGTGGTCACGGAGGCCGGCTCTGCCGTCACGTCGCTCAAGGTGGGCGACCGAGTCTGCATGGAGCCCGGCGTGCCCGATCCGAACAGTCGCGCGACGCGCCTGGGACTCTACAATCTCGATCCGGCGGTCCGCTTCTGGGCTACGCCGCCCGTGCACGGTTGCCTGCGCCCGAGCGTCGTCCATCCGGCCGCCTTCACCTTCAAGCTGCCCGACAACGTGTCGTTCGCCGAGGGGGCGATGGTCGAGCCGCTCGCGGTCGGCCTGCACGCCGCCAACAAGGCCCGGCTGCGCCCCGGCGACGTCGCCGTGGTGCTCGGGGCCGGCCCGATCGGCATGGTCACGGCCCTCGCCGCGCTCGCCGGCGGCTGCGCCCGGGTGATCATCACCGACGTGCAGGCGCCGAAGCTCGAGCTCGCCGCGAAACTCGGCCCGATCACGCCGGTCAACGTGCGCGAGCAGAATCTCGGGGCGGTCGTGCGCCAGCTGACGGACGGATGGGGCGCGGATGTGGTGTTCGATGCCGTGGGGCTGCCGCAATCGGCCAACCAGGCCGTCCAGGTGCTCTGCCCCGGCGGCTGCATGGTGCTCATCGGCATGCCGGGCGCGCCGGTGTCCTTCGATGTCGTCGCCGCGCAGGTGAAGGAGGCTCGCATCGAGACGATTTTCCGCTACGCCCACGTCTACCCCCGCGCACTGGCGCTCATGGGCAGCCGCAAGATCGACGTGCGCCCGCTCATCACCGATACCTATGCCTTCGTCGATTCGATCGCGGCGTTCGACTACGCGGTGCATATGAGGCCCGCCAGCGTCAAGGTGCAGATCGAACTCCCCTGAACCATGAAAAAGCCATCGCGGGTCCTTTTCGCTCTCATTGTCATCGTCCTTCTGGCCGGCCCGCTCGCGGCGCAGACCCTGTTGCCGCCCGGTGAACCGCTGGTCGCCGGTGAACCGTTGGCCGCCTTCACCCCGCAGGTTGAACCCGCCGCGAAGGCGCAGGCCCGCCTCGGGGTGGTTGATGTCGCCGGCCCGGGTTTCACCCGCGCCTGGAGCATCGCCACGCTGAAGGACACCAGCCCGATGGCCGCCATCGAGCTGCGTGCGCTGAACGCCCGCCCCGTTGCCGTGGGCGACGTGGCGATCCTGCGCTTCTTTGCCCGCGCCACCGAGATCTCCGACGAGACCGGCGGCGCCCGCGTGCAGCTGGTCATCCGCCGCAACGGGGTCGACTGGAACAGCAGCTTCGAGGGGGAATTCTCGCTCACCCGCCAGTGGCAGGAAATCCTCGTGCCCTTCGTCTGGTCCCAGGAATTCGCCGCGGGTGGCGCGGCGCTGATGCTGCGTTTCGGCTTCAAGCGGCAGACGGTCGAGATCGGCGGCATCGACGCCATCTGCTACGGCAAGACCCGCAGCTTCGAGTCGCTCCCGCGCACCCGCTTCACCTATGCCGGCCGCGAGCCCGACGCCCAGTGGCGCAAGGACGCGCTGGCCCGGATCGAGAAAATCCGGAAGGGCGACTTCGCCGTGAAGGTGACCGATGCCACCGGCCGGCCCGTGTCCGGGGCCAAGGTAACCGTCACGCAGACACACGCCGCGTTCCAATGGGGCTCTGCCCTGCAGATGGAACGCCTCACGGTCGACACCCAGGACAACCTGCGTTACCGTCAGGTCACCGCGGAACTGTTCAACGCCGCCAGCACGGAGAACGACCTCAAGTGGCCGGCTTGGCTGGGGGAGTGGGAGGGCCGCTTCCCCCACGCCCAGACGCTCGCCGGCCTGCACTGGCTGCAGGACCGCGGCTTCTACCTGCGCGGCCACGTCTTTGTCTGGCCCGGCCGGAAGAACCTGCCGAAGACCGTGCAGGATCTCATCGGCACGCCGCGCCAGAACGAGATCCCGGCGATGGTGACCGACCACATTCGCGAGGAGGCTCGCGCGACCAAGGGCCTGCTGCGGGAGTGGGACGTGCTCAACGAGCCGTTCACCAACCACGACCTGATGGACATCTTCGGGCGCGAGATCATGCCCTCGTGGTTCAAGGCCGCCCGCGAGGAGCTGCCGGACGCGAAGCTCTTCTTCAACGATTTCAGCAACCACGACGCCACGACCGACGCCGACCACGTGAAGCACTTCGAGGAGACCACGCGCTACCTGCTCGCCCACGGCGCGCCGGTCGACGGGCTCGGCCTGCAGGCGCACTTCAACGGCCGGCCCAACGCGCCGGAGAACATCCTCGCGGTGCTCGACCGCTACCAGGCGGAGTTCCACCTGCCGGTCCGCATGACGGAGTTCGACGTGTGGACCCGCGATGAGGAACTGCAGGCGGACTTCACGCGCGACTTTCTCATCCTCTGCTTCAGCCACCCGAGCGTCGTGGGCGTGCAGCACTGGGGTTTCTGGGAAGTCTGCCATTGGCGCCCCTCGGCCGCGATGTATCGCGCCGACTGGTCGGAAAAGCCCAACGCCAAGGTCTACAAGGACCTTGTCCTCCACCAGTGGCGCACCAACCTCGCGGGCGCGACCGGGGCCGACGGGCGCTATGCCGGCCGCGGCTTCCACGGCGACTACACCGTCACGGTCGAAGCCGGCGGCCGCCGTGTAGAAAAGACCTTCTCCCTCGCGCCGGGCGGAGAAGCGGTTGAACTCCCGATAATCCTCCCATGAAAGCCGTCCTCTGTTTTCTTTCGCTCACCCTGGTCGTCGGCCTGGGCGCCACCGAACTGCCGCACCTGCGCAAGCAGGGCACGGCCACCCAGCTGATCGTTGACGGCCAGCCGTTCCTCGCGCGCGGCGGCGAGCTCGGCAACTCCAGCGGCGAACCGGATTACCTGCGGCCCTCGTGGGCGAGGCTGAAGGCGATGAACCTCAACACCGTCGTGGCGCCGGTTTACTGGGATGCGATCGAGCCGGCGGAGGGGAAATACGATTTCGCCACCGTGGACGGCCTGATCGCCGACGCGCGGGCCAACGACATGCGCCTGGTGCTGCTGTGGTTCGGGACCTGGAAGAACAGCATGTCGTGCTACGCGCCCGTCTGGGTGAAGCGCGACCAGCCGCGCTTTCCGCGCACCCAGGGTTCGGATGGCCGCGGCCAGGAGATCCTTTCGCCATTTTCCGCGGTGAATCGCGATACCGACGCCCGCGCCTTTGTCGTGCTGATGCGGCACCTCAAGGCCGCCGATCCGGCCCACGCGGTGATCATGGTGCAGGTCGAAAATGAAATCGGCATGATCCCCGAAGCGCGCGACCACAGCCCGGAGGCGGAGAAGGCCTTCGCGTCGGCCGTGCCGGCTGCGCTGATGGATTACCTTGCGAAGAACCGCGCGCAGCTCGCGCCGGAGCTGCTTGCCGTGTGGACCGCCGCCGGTGGGAAGACCACCGGCACCTGGCCGGAGGTCTTCGGCGCCGGCCCGGCCGGGGAGGAGATCTTCATGGCCTGGCACTTTGCGGCCTACACCCAGGCGGTGGCTGCGGCGGGCAAGGCCGAGCTGGCCCTCCCGATGTATGCCAACGCCGCGCTGATCCGCCCCGGCTACCAGCCCGGTCAGTATCCGAGCGCGGGTCCGCTGCCGCACCTGATCGACGTCTGGCGCGCCGCCGCGCCGGCCTTGGATTTCGTGGCACCGGACATCTATTTCCAGAATTTCTCTTATTGGGCCCAGCTCTACACGCGCAGCGGCAACCCGCTGTTCATTCCCGAGGCGATGCGCAGCCCGGAGGCCTCGGTCAACGGACTCTATGCGTTTGGCGAACTCAACGCGATCGGCTTCTCGCCTTTCTCGATCGAGACGAACACCGAGCCCGCCGCCGGTTTCCTGGCGTCGAGCTTTGACCTTGTGCGCCAGCTCACGCCCTTGCTCACGGAGAAGCAGGGCCGTGGGCTTACCGCCGGATTCCTGCAGGAGAGCGCGGAGAGCAAGCAGCCGCAGCAGGTCCGGCTCGGCCACTGGATCTTCCGCGTGTCCTTCGAGCGCGCCGCGCCGCCGCAGCTGGCGGACGGACTGGCCGTCGTCATCGGCACGGAAAACTCCGCGCTGGCGGCCGGCGGCCGGGCCGGCACGGCCCCTGCGGGCGGGCTGGTGATCGCGCTGGGCGACGACGAATTTCTCTTCGCGGGTATCGGGCTCACGATCACGTTTGCCCCGGCCGAGGGCGGCGATCAGGCCGGCCTCCTCAGTGTGGCCGAGGGCCGTTATGTGGACGGGCAATGGCAGCACCTCCGCTGGCTGAACGGCGACCAGACGCATCAGGGCCGCCATGTGCGGCTCGAGCCGGGGCGCTTCTCGCTGCAGCGCGTGAAGCTTTACCGTTACCGCTGATTTTTCCATGAATCGTCCCCTCGGAATCCTAACCCTTTTCTTGAGCCTGATGAACCCCGGTGCCCCGGCTGAAACGATCAAACGCGTGGCCCTCGTCTTCGACGACGGTCCCCGGCCGGCCGACGCGGGTCCGCTGCTTGAGCTGCTCGCACGGGAGAAGGTGAGCGTCACCTTCTCGCTGGTCGGCGACCGCGTGAACGAGAGTCCCGGCATGGCGCTCGCCATTGCGGCCGCCGGCCACGAGATCGCGAACCACTCGCAGACTCATTCCCATCCGAAGGACCTCGCCGACGCCGCGCTCGATCGCGAGGTGACCGCCGCGCAGGAAAAAATAACCGCGACGGTGGGCCGCGCGCCCCGCTGGTATTGGCCGCCATTCCTTGAGATCGACGACCGCGTGCGGGCGGCCGTGGCCCGGGCGGCCCTTACTCCCTACACGCCGCGGCACCTGGTGGTGTCGATGGACTACGACACCGCGGTGCCTGCGGCCGAGATCTATCGCCGGGCGACGACGGATGTGACCGATGGCACGGTCATCCTCTGTCACGAGTGGCGGGCGGAGACGCGCGAGCAGCTGCCCGCGATCCTCGCCGAGCTGCGCCGCCAAGGCTGCGTCTTCCTGACGTTCAGCGCGCTCTATGATTCGCTGGCCGCTTCCACCCCCAGGCAACCATGAGATTGTCCAACCTTTCCACCGTCATTCTTGTCCTCAGCCTGGCTCTGGCCGGTTCCGCCCGGGGCGCCCTGGGAGACGCCTCGCTCCTCGGCACGGGCGCGCCGGGCGACTTCGCCCTTGTGCAGGGCCGCGTGGCGGCCCCGCTGGTCGTTGCGGGAGATGATTGGCCCGGCGTCCGGCGGGCGGCGGGCGATCTGCAGGCCGATATCGGGCGCGTGACCGGCCTGACGCCTGCGCTCAATCCGAAGGTGGTTGAACCCACGATGGTTCTGATCGGCACAGTCGGCCACAGCACGTTGATCGATGGCCTGGTGGCGGCGGGCAAGTTGGACGTCGACCCCATCCGGGGCAAATGGGAAGCCTTCGTCATCGAGACCGTCAAGCAGCCGTTGCCCGGTGTCGAGCGCGCGCTCGTGATCGCCGGCAGCGACAAGCGCGGCACGATCTACGGCATCTACGAGATTTCCCAGCAAATTGGTGTCTCGCCGTGGTATTGGTGGGCGGACGTGGCGCCGGAACACCGAGACAGCCTCGCTCTCAAGTCCGGGCGCATCGTGCACGCGTCGCCTTCCGTCCGCTATCGCGGCATCTTTCTCAACGACGAGGCGCCGGACCTCACCAACTGGGTCCGCGCGAAATTCGGCACCGTTACGCCGCAGGCCAACCCCCACGCGCCGGCCGGCGTGGCCAACTACGGCCGCGAGTTCTACGCGCGGATCTTCGAGGTGCTGCTCCGGTTGCGGGCCAACTATCTCTGGCCGGCGATGTGGAACAACGCCTTCAACGAGGACGATCCGGAAAACGCTCGGCTCGCCGACGAATACGGCATCGTCATGGGCACCTCGCACCAGGAACCGATGCTCCGGGCGCAGAAGGAATGGGACTGGCGCTTCAAGCCGACCCTCGGTTCCTGGAACTACGTCAAGGATACCGGCGTGCTGGAGAATTTCTGGCGCGAGGGCGTCCGCCGCAACCGGAACTTCGAGAGCATCGTCACCATGGGTCTGCGCGGCGCCGACGACACGCCGATGGCCCCGGGCGGTCCCGCTGCCAACCGCGACCTGCTCGAGCGGATTGTCGACCGCCAGCGCGCGATGCTGCGCGAGGAGGTGAACCCCGACATCACCAAGGTGCCGCAGGTCTGGTGTCTCTACAAGGAGGTGCAGGAGTTCTACGACAGCGGCATGCGGGTGCCGGACGACATCACCCTGCTCTGGGCCGAGGACAACTGGGGCAACCTTCGCCGCCTGCCGACGGCGGCTGAGCGCGGGCGCAGCGGCGGGGCGGGCATCTACTACCACTTCGACTACCACGGCGGCCCCCGCAGCTACCAGTGGCTCAACTCCAACCCGCTACCCAAGATCTGGGAGCAGATGTCGATGGCCAAGGAGCACGGCGCCGACCGCGTCTGGATCGTGAACGTCGGCCATTTCAAGGGTTACGAGCTGCCGCTGGAGTATTTCCTCAGCCTAGCCTGGGATACCAAAGCCTGGGGGCCGGACGACTGCGGGCGGTTCACCCGACTGTGGGCGGAGCGCGAGTTCGGCGCGACGCATGCCGCCGGCATCGCCGATATCGTGTCGAAATGCGCCAAATACAACGGGCGGCGGAAGCCGGAGTTGCTCGCACCGGACACCTACAGCTCCGTGAATTACTATGAGTCGGCTCTTGTCGCCCACGACTATCAGGTCATTGCCAACGAAGCCGAAAGAATCTCCGGTAACCTGCCCGCCGACAAACGTGACGCATTTTATCAGCTAGTGCTGTTCCCCACCAAGGCCGGTGCATTGGTCAACCGACTCTACACTGCTGCCGGCTACAACGCTCTCTACGCCGGACAGGGCCGCGCGAGCGCTAACGACGCTGCGGCGACTGTGCGGGACTGCTTCAAGCGCTACCTCGCGCTGGTCGCCGAATACGACTCCCACGCCGGCGGCAGGTGGCGGCACTTCATGGATCAACCCGTGCTCGGCTACACCTCGTGGCGCGATCCGTCCCTCAACAACCTCGACCACCTCAAGCTCGTCACTGTCACGCCGCCCGCCGGCGCTGTGCTCGGCGTCGCGGTTGACGGTTCCGCGGCGGCGTGGCCCGGGGCGGAGGGCGAACCGCGCCTGCCGCAATTCGACGCCTTTAACCGGCAGACATTCTCCATTGATGTCTTCCGGCGCGGCCAGGCGGCGTTCGATTTCATCGCCAGCGTGGACAAGCCCTGGATTCAATTGATCGGCGATGCATCGAGCTCGACCGCCCACGACCAGAGCTTCGGGGTCCGCATCGACTGGAGCAGGGCCCCTGCGGGCATTGCGACTGGCGTGGTCAGGATTTCCGGCGCGGGCGCGGAGGTCGTCGTGCAAGTCACGGCCTTCAACCCGACCGAGGTCACGCGCGACACCCTGCAGGGTTTCGTGGTAGGACAGGGCGTTGTCTCCATCGAGCCCGAGCACTTCACGCGCGCGACCGCGGCGGGGGCAAACCGCTGGTTCAAGGTCGGCGACTACGGCCGGACCCTGTCGGGCATGAAGGCGTGGGGGCCGGTCGACGCGCCCAGCGCCACGCCCGGGAAGGACTCCCCCTGCCTCGAATACCGGATGTATCTTTTCACGACCGGCGAGGCCGAGGTCACGGGCATCACAGCCCCGACGCTCAATTTCATTCCGGATCGCGGCGTCCGCTACGCGGTCTCGTTCGACGACGAGGCGCCACAGATCGTCACGTTGGTGCCGGCGGGCTGGAAGGCCGTGCGGGAAGGGCAGCGCGACTGGGAAAAATCCGTCGCCGACAACGCGCACTTCGGCCGCTCGAAGCACCTCATCGCGGCGCCGGGCTATCATACGCTGAAGATCTGGATGGTCGACGCCGCCGTGGTGATGCAAAAAATCATCCTGGACCTCGGCGGCTTGCAGCCGAGTTACCTCGGGCCGCCCGAGAGCTTCCGGGGCCCGGTGTCAGCCCGTCCGGCCGCCGACCAACCCGTGATGCGGAGCGATCCCAACTCGCAGCTCGGCCACCAGCAGCTGCTCCAGAAGGCGAGGACCGGCGGTATCTCGCTCTATTTCCTCGGCGACTCGATCACGCGACGCTGGGGCGCGACCGACTACCCGGACTTCCTGGCGAATTGGAAACAGAACTTCTTCGGTTGGAATGCCGGCGACTTCGGCTGGGGCGGGGACACCACGCAGAACATCCTGTGGCGCCTGCAGAACGGCGAACTCGACGGCGTAAACCCGAAGGTCATCGTGCTGCTGGCCGGCACCAACAACATCGGGAAGGAGCCGGGCGACGACGCCAAGGTGGCCGACGTCACGCGCGGCGTCACCGCCATCATCAACCTGTGTCGCGAGAAAGCGCCGGGCGCCAGGATCGTCGTGATGGGCATCTTTCCCCGCAACGACGGCCCGGTCGTGCCCACCATCGACCGGATCAACGCCAACCTCGCGAAGCTGGCCGACGGCACGGCGGTTCGCTACCTGAACATCAACGACCGCCTTGCCGATGCCCAGGGCAGGCTTTTCGAGGGCATGACCGTCGACCAGCTTCACCCCAGCCTGAAGGGCTATCGCATCTGGGCGGAGGCTCTCAAACCGGTGCTCACCGAGTTGCTGGGCCCACAGGCGGCGACCGACACGGCCCCGCCGCCGACGGGCGATCCCAGTGCGGCGCCCGCCAAGCGCTGAGGCGGCGGGTCGCCGCTTCCCGCTCGCGGTTTCCTTGAGTTATGCTCAACAGTTGAGCAGATGAACGTCCGCCATATCGCCAAGCTCGCGGGGATCTCCCCCTCGGCCGTTTCCCTGGCGCTGCGCGACAGTCCCCGGATCTCTGCGGCGACGAAGGCGCGGGTGATCGAACTGGCGAGGGAGACCGGTTATGTCGCGGACGCGCGGATCGCCGATCTCATGCGCCACATGCGCAAACCCCGCGCGGTGCGCGAGCGGGCCTGCTTCGGTGTCATCTCCTTCTACGACAAGCAGCGTCCGTGGGAGGGCTCGGCCCATCTGGCCAAGATTCACTCCGGCATGGAACTGCGGGCCCGGGAACTTGGCTATCGGCTCGAACCGCTCTGGCTCCGGGCCCCAGGCATGACCTACCGGCGTTTCGAGGACATCCTGCGGGCCCGCGGGATCGACGGCTTGCTCTGTTTCGGCAGCCCCGACGTGAATCAGGATTTTCCCGCCGAACTGAGCGGGCATGCGGTGGTCGTGGTGGGCCTCAGCATCCGCACGCCGCTGCACCGCGTCACGAGTCACTTCTACAACGACACGTTGCACGCGTTGAACCGCGTGCACGCGCTGGGTTATCGTCGTCCGGGGCTGGTGCTCGGCCTCCACGAGGACACCCGCTCGGCCTACGCCCACTCCGCCGCCTATCTCGGCTGGTGCGAGCACACCTCGGGCCGCGGGGCCGCCCTGCCGGTGCTGCGCCTGCAGGAAGTGGAGGAACCGGCCCTGACCGGCTGGCTCGTGGAGAACCGTCCCGACGTCGTCATCTTTGTGCACTTGCCCGTCATGATCGCCCGTTTCCGCACGGTGCTCCGGCGGCTGCAGATCGGCGTGCCGAAGAAACTCGGGGTCGTGGTGCTCAGCCATGAAGTCGAGGGGAGCGGGTTCTCCGGGCTCCAGCAGAACCAGCAGCTGATGGGATCATGGGCCGTCGAGTTGCTGGCAGCTCGTATCGCCAACCGCGACCTGGGCATACCGGCGAACCCGCGCACGGAGATGGTTGAAAGCGAATGGGTTGACGGCGGCTCCCTGCGAGCGCCGGATTTGCTCAACTGTTGACTGGATGAGGGCGTGGCGCGGGTTGCCTGGGGCGCTAGCTTCTCGACATACCCCCTATGAAGCTCGGTCTCGGCCTTTACCGCCACATGCTCACGCCGGACAACTTCGCGTTCGCGAAGCAGGCGGGGGCCACCCACATCATCGCGCACCTCGTGGATTATTTCCGCGGTGGCGGCCACGTTGGTCCTGACGATCAGCCGACCGGCACGGACTGGGGCTGGGGCCTCGCGGGCGACCCGGACAAGCTCTGGACGCTGGAGGAAATCAAGGGCGTGCGCGTCGCCACGGAGGCGGCCGGGCTGAAGTTGGAGGCGATCGAGAACTTCGACCCGGCGCACTGGGGCGACATCCTGCTCGATGGCCCGAGGCGCGCGCAGCACATCGAGAACGTGAAGACCATCCTCCGTCGCATGGGCGAGGCGGGCATCCCGATCATGGGCTACAATTTCTCCATCGCGGGCGTGGCCGGGCGCACCAAGGGCAACTATGCCCGCGGCAACGCCCCGGCGGTCGGCATGGAAGGTCCCTACGACTTGCCGATGCCCAACGGTTTGGTCTGGAACATGGTGGTTGATCCCACGGCGCCGTCGCGCGACACCGGCACGATCCCGCCCGCCACCCACGAGCAGCTCTGGTCGCGCCTGCAGCGTTTCCTCGACGAGGTTCTGCCGGTGGCGGAAAAAGCCGGCGTGCGCCTGGCGCTGCATCCGGATGATCCGCCGATGCCGACCATCCGTGGCCAGCCGCGGCTCGTTTACCAGCCGTCGATGTATCAGAAGGTCATCGACCTCAACCCGAGCCCGTCGAACCAACTCGAGTTCTGTGTCGGCTCACTCGCCGAGATGACCGAGGGCAACATCTACGATGTCGTCGACCAATACTCCCGGCAGAACCGGCTCGGCTACGTCCACCTGCGCAACGTGCGCAACAAGGTGCCGCACTACAAGGAGACCTTCATCGACGACGGCGAGGTCGACGTGCTGCGCGTGCTGGCGATCCTGCGGAAGAACAAATTCGAGGGCGTCATCATTCCCGACCACGCCCCGCAGATGAGCTGCGCCGCGCCGTGGCACGCGGGCATGGCGTTTGCGATGGGTTACCTGAAAGCCGGCATCCAATCGCTGGAAGGCCACCGGGCCTGAGACTCTGCGGATGAAGCGCTTCGCCGTCCTGTTTTCGCTCGCCTGGGCCGCGGCCGCATGCGCCGCGACCTGGATGGCCGACAACGGCAACGGCACGTTCACAAACCCATTGTTCTACGACGAGTTTTCCGACCCGGACCTGATCCGGGTCGGGGACGACTATTACCTGACGGGCACGACCATGCACGCGATGCCGGGCCTGCCGATCCTGCACTCGACGGATTTGGTGAACTGGCGGCTGCTGGGCTACGCGTCCGACCGGCTCGACCTCGGGCCGGAGTTCCGGCTGGAGGGCGGCGGCGAGATTTACGGCCAGGGCATCTGGGCGCCGTGCCTGCGTTATCACGACGGCGTCTTCCATATTTTCACCAACATCAACCGGCACACCACCCAGCACTTCACCGCCACGAATCCCGCCGGCCCGTGGACGCGCACCGCGATGAAGCAGTCGCTCCACGACCTCTCGGTGCTCTTCGACGACGACGGGAAAGCCTACGTGATCTGGGGATATCAGGACATCCAATTCGCGGAGCTCAATGCGGACCTGAGCGACATCGTGCCCGGCACGCGGCGCACGCTCATCGCGAAGTCCGCCGGCATGGGGGAGGGGCTGCATTTCTACAAGATCAACGGCCGGTATTACATCACGAGCGCCTGGTATATGGATGGCATGCGCCTCGCCTGCGCCCGAGCCCCGCGCCTCGATGGGCCGTGGGAAGTGAAGCTCGCCATCAGCGAGGGCGAGGATTTCGGCCTGGCCGAGGGCAACCGGATGTGGAAGACAGCGGGTCCGCCGTTCGCGATCACACCAGGCGACCCAGCGGCTCGCGGCCGGCTGTCCCTGCATCAGGGTGGCATCGTCGCCACGCCGAAAGGCGAGTGGTGGGGCTTCTCGATGATGGACGCCAATTCGGTCGGCCGCGTCACGGCGCTGTCGCCGGTCACGTGGCAGGACGGCTGGCCGTATTTCGGCCTGCCGGGCAATCTCGGCCGGACACCGCGCACCTGGGTGAAGCCGGACACCGATCAGGTCTCCACCCCGGCGGCGCCCTATGAGAGAAACGATGATTTCGCGGGTCCGCGCCTGCAGGCCGTGTGGCAATGGAACCATGTGCCCGACGACACGCAGTGGTCGCTCACGGAGCGGCCGGGCTACCTGCGCCTGCACGCGCTCGCGGCACCTGATTTCTGGCGGGCCCTCAACACGCTCACGCAGCGCGCCATCGGCCCACGCTCAAGCCCAGTGGCCCTGCTAGACGCGTCCAACCTGCAAGCCGGTGACGTAGCCGGCTTCGCGTTGCTGAACCTGCCCTACGCGTGGCTGGGCGTGCGCCGCGAGACGAACGGCCTGGTGCTCGAGCAGTTCAACCAGTTCACCGGCCGCTCCGAGCGGGTGCCGCTGGCGGGTCCGCGGGTCTGGCTGCGCGCCCAATGTGATTTCCTCACGGAGCTGGCGACGTTCAGCTACAGCACCGACGGCGCGGCTTTTCATCCCATCGGCGGACCGTTCACGATGGTTTTTCAGCTCAAGACCTTCCAGGGCGTGCGGTATTCGCTCTTCGCCTTCAATGCCGCCGGCCGGTCGGGCGGCGCGGCCGACTTCGATTCCTTCAGCGTGGATGAGCCGAATCCGCACGGCCTCATGCGCCCGATTCCCGCCGGCCGGGCGGTCAAGTTCACAGCGCGTGGCACGGGCCTCGCCCTGGGGGTGAAGGCGGGCGACTTTGCCGCCGTGCCCGCCACCGAGGCCGCCGCTTTCACAGTGGTGGATCGCGGGCTGGGCCGCGTGGTCTTGCGCGCCGCCGATAGTCGGCTCCTGACCGTGACCGCCGGCGCGCCGGGAGCCACGACCGACTTCCAGTGGACGGAGAACGTCTATGGTGACCTGATGTTGCTTTCGCTCGCGACGAACCGCTACCTGCGCGTCGATCCGACAACAGGCTCGCTGTCGGCCGACCAGCCCGGCCCCGCGCCAACGCGAGATGACGGTTCCTGTTTTGATTGGACGGAGGCGGCCCCATGAGCGTGCAGCTGCATTTCAACTCGCTCGTGACCGAAGCCGTGCCGGGCGGCTCCCTCTTCACCTATGGCGAACAGCTGGGCATTCCCGTGCCCACGTCCTGCAACAAGCAGGGCCGGTGCAAGGAGTGCGTCGTCGAGGTGGCCGAGGGCATGGACTGCCTGTCGAAGCCCGGTCCCGAAGAGAAGCACCTGAAGGGCAGTTTCCGTTTGTCCTGCTGCGCTCGTATCGCGGCGGAGCAGGGGACGGTCCGCTGCCACACCATGCGTCGCGGCACGATGAAGATCGAGAAGCACGCCTTCGAACTGCCGACAGGGCTGCGCTCCTGGCAGCTCGATCCCGCCGTCACCCGCGACGGTGATCGCATCCTGCTCGACGGCGTCGAGATCGACCGCGGCACCGGCCCGCTGCACGGCCTCGCCATCGACCTTGGCACCACCACCGTCGTCGTCCGCCTGCTCAACCTCGAGACCGGCGAGGTCGTGGCCGATTCTTCCTTCGAGAATCCCCAACGCTTTGGCGGCTCCGACGTGATGGCGCGCATCCAATACGACACGGGGGACCGCGCCAAGACCCTCCAGCGCACGCTGGTCGGCTACCTGAGCCGGGCGATCACGGAGTTCCCCGTCGACCCGCGCTCGATCTACGAGGTGATCATCGCCGGCAACTCGACGATGCGGGACATGTTCTTCCGTCTCTCCGTCTACTCGATCGGCCAAAGCCCGTATCAGTCGCTGACCGAGCTGGAGGTCGCCGAGGGCAAGCGCACGACGACCACGCTTTCGGACACGGCCCGCCGGCTCGGTCTGCCCATCCACCCGAAGGCCCGCGTGCTCGGCCTGCCGATCATCAGCGGCCATGTCGGGGCGGATGCGGCGGCGTGCATGCTCGCGATCGACATCGCGAACGAGGAGCGCGTCGTCGCTGTCATGGATATCGGCACCAACACCGAGCTCATCATCGGTAACAAGCACCGGGTCCTCGCTGCGTCATGTCCGGCCGGCCCGGCGTTCGAGGGCGGCCAGATCACCTTCGGGATGCCCGGCCTGCCCGGCGCGATCGAGAAGGTTGTCATTCAGGACGACGGTCGCGTGGACACCGCGGTCATCGGCGACGTGCCGCCCGAGGGCCTCTGCGGCTCCGGCCTGGTGGACCTGCTCGCCGAACTGCTCCGCACCGGCCGCATGAACGCCCTTGGTCGCTTCGAGGAGGCCGGCGAGGAATTCGTGGTGGCGACCGGCGGCGACCGCCCGGTCACCTTCAGCGAGGCCGACGTGAACGCGCTGGCCCAGGCCAAGGGCGCCAACGTCGCCGGCCTGCAGATCGCGTTTGCCGAATACGGCATCGATTACCCGCAGCTCGACGTGTTCTACCTCGCGGGAGGATTCGGCCGGCACCTCAACCTCGAGTCCTCCAAGCGCATCGGCCTCATTCCCAACCTGCCGGCCGGGCGCATCGTGCAGGTGGGCAACGCCTCGGTCGAGGGCGCCTGCATCGCACTGCTGTCCCGCGCCAAGCGGGCCGAGTTGGAGACGCTGGTGAAGCGCGTCACCCACTGCCGGCTCGAGACGCATCCCGGTTTTTTCGACTACTTCGTCGAGGGCTGCCAGTTCGCGCCGGTCGGCGGCCAACCGGTTTCCGGAGACTGAGTCATGGAAACCCACGACGACCACCCCGTGCATGCAGTCCAGGAGGCTGAATACCTCCGGCTCCTCGGCTACCCGCCAGGTCACCAGCCCGGCGAGCGGGTGCACGAGCTCATGGCCTGGGCCCGGAGCTGGTATGCGCGGAATGGCCGCCCCTGGGTCTACCTGCGCGAGGCCGCGTTGCGGAACGAGGCCGCCGGGCTGTGGCTCGACGACGTGGAGTTCGGTTCCCGGCGGGTGCAGGAACATTTCCGCCGGCACGACGTGCGCGGCGCGATGCTGGTGGCCGTGAGTGCCGGCCACGAGTGCGAGGAATACGCCCGCCACCTTTGGACCGAGGGTAAGCCGGACGAGTATTTCTTCCTCGAGATCTACGGTTCGGCGGTCGTGGAGGACCTCGTGGCCCGCACGAGCGGACGCATCTGCGATCTCGCGGGGCACCGCGGATTGATGGCGGTGCCGCACTACAGCCCCGGCTATACCGGCTGGGATGTGGCCGAGCAGGGGCGGCTGTTCGAGTTGATCGACGGGCGCATGAGCCGGCCGTTTCCCGGCCCGCTCGGGGTTCTCTCCAGCGGCATGCTGAAGCCCAAGAAGTCGCTGCTTGCGGTATTCGGTCTGGCTGCGGCTGACGGACGGGCTGTCGCGGGGCCGGCCGCCACGCCCTGCGAGAACTGCGCTTTTGCGCCCTGCAGCTACCGGCGTGCGCCCTACCGCCACGTCGCGTCCGCGGTGAGGGCCGAGGCTACGGCCGGCAGACCCGCGGCGCGCCCCTCGGAGGGCCTCCTGCGGGACGCAAGCTATTCGGTCAACCCGCGCGCTCTGCGCAAGTGGGCGGCGGAACGCGTCCGCCTTGACTGGCGCGACGACGGCGCGGTCGAGGCCGTTTTTCGCTTCGACGGCACGACCTGTTCCAACCTGGGCCAGCCGCTGGCCTTTGATTACCAGGTGTCACTGAGCGGTCCCGATGATGGCTACCGCATCAAGGCCAGCCGTTGCGCGCCTGCGCCCGGCGACGAGGGTTACCAGTCGACCTGCGCCTACCTGGCCGACGCGGACAAGTTCATGCGCGACGTCTCCGCCGGCCAGCCGCTGCTGGGCCGGCCGCTCAACGACGTGCTCTCCTGGTCGCGCCCTGCGGCACCCGCGGGCTGCCACTGTGCCGCGGCCAGCCGGGATCACAAGTGGGGCCTTGCGCTCGAGGCCATCCATTTCGCGCTCGTCCAAGCGCGCGCCCCATTGACCGTTTCCTGAACCCACGACCCCCAACCGCCATGATCAAACTCTGTGACATCGACCTCGCCGCCACCGGCAAGCTGCCCCCGGGCTTCACTGACAAGTCCGGTGTCGGCGTCCATTATGTGGACGCCTTCATCAAGCCCATGAACGCCGCGCTGCCGGACGGCACCCGTGTCGCCTGCAAGCGCCGCGGCCTGAAGGTGAACCTCACCGTCGGCACCAAGAAGGGCTTCGGCCTCATGCGCCGCATCGAGCTCGGTCCCGACCCGGTCGTCATGCTCAAGGCCTGCCTCGAGGAGGCCGCCAAGGCGGCCGGCGTCCAGCTCCAGGTCACCGACAAGGAGATCCTGCTCGCTCCCTGATTTTTCCCAACCCCCGAACCTCAAAAACCAACCTGAACCCCCTCCGCACATGACACCCGCCCAATGGGACATCTTCAAACGCGCCTCGCGCATGGAAAAACTCACCAAGGTGCCGATGGCCATGATCATCGACAGCCCCTGGATCCCCGGCTACGTCGGCGTCAAGCACATGGACTTCTTCCTGGACCCGCAGTGCTGGTTCCAGTCGCACCTGAAGATCCACCAGGAGTTTCCCGACATCATCTTCGTCCCCGGCTGGTGGCTCGAATACGGCATGGCCGCCGAGCCGTCGGTCCTCGGATCGAAGATCAAGTTCTGGCAGGACAACACGCCGAGCGAATACCACATGCTCTTCAACATCGAGGACGTCGACAAGCTCCCCGAGTATGAGGTCGAGGCCGACGCCTTCATGGCGATGACGCTCCACCGCCTGCGCATGCAGCGCCAGCAGGTGCTCGACACCGGCGAGATCTTCACGATGGCCACCGCGCGCGGCCCGATGTGCACCGCCGGCTTCGCCCGCAACACCAGCGACTTCATGATCGATCTCGTGGAGAAGCCCGAGTGGGCGCACAAGCTCCTCGAGCTCTGCACCCGCCTCATCATCGATTGGCTCAAGGCGCAAGCCAAGATCATGGGCCCGACCGTCGAGGGCATCTTCCTCCTCGATGACATCGTCGGCTTCGTGAACGAGGACCACTACCAGGAGTTCTGCCATCCTTATCTGAAGCGCATTTGCGACGCCTTCCCGAAGGATTGGGTAAAGCTCTACCACAACGACGCGTCCATCGAGGCCTGCCTCGAGCACCTGCCCGACGCCGGCTTCAACATGCTCAACTGGGGCAAGCAGACCGACATCGCGGACGTGAAAGCGCGCGTGGGCGACCGGATCTGCCTCATGGGCAACGTCAATCCGCTTGAGGTCGGCGTGCGCGGCACTCCCGAGGAGGTCCGGGCGGCCACGCTCGACGTCCTTGAAAAAGGCGCGAACAACGGCAAGGGCCTCGTCCTTTCCGTCGGCGGCGGCACCAGCCCCGGCATGCCCCGCGAGAACATCGTCGCGATGAAGGCCGCCTTGGACGAATTCAACAAGGCCCACTTCGGCAGCGCCTGATAGAAACCTGGAGGGCCCGTCTCCTGACGGGCCGCAGCCGGTCGGGAGACCGGCCCTCCACCCCGAGCCACCATCAAACTATCCATCCCATGCCAGACTACGCGTTAATGAACCAGTGCATCTACGAGGGCAAAGCCAAGGAAGTCGAACAGATGACCAAGGACGCCCTCGCCGAGGGCCGCCACTTCAAGGAGGTCCTCGAGCAGGGCCTCATCGCCGGCATGAGTGTCGTCGGCGAGGACTTCAAACACAACATCCTCTATGTGCCCGAGGTGCTCATCGCCGCCCGCGCGATGAAGGCGGGCATGGCCGTGCTCAAACCGCTGCTGACCGCCGGCGGCGGCGCGGACACCAGCTCCACCGGCCGCATCCTTATGGGCACCGTGCGCGGCGACCTGCACGACATCGGAAAAAACCTTGTCTGCATGATGGCCGAGGGCGCCGGCTTCGTCGTCAAGGACATCGGCGTGGACCAGAGCGTCGAGAAATTCCAGGCCGCGGCCGACGAATTCAAGCCCGACATCGTCGGCATGAGCGCCCTGCTCACCACCACGATGACCTACATGAAGACCGTGGTCGACGGCTTCGACAAGCCGGGCTACGACCACATCAAGATGGCGATCGGCGGCGCGCCGATCAGCCAGATGTTCGCGGACGAGATCGGGGCCGACGGCTACGGGGCCGACGCTTCCAACGCCGTCGACCTGTTCCTCTACCTCGTCGGCAAGGGTGCCGCCCCCAAGGCCGCCTTGCGCCCCGGGGTGAAGGCCACGGCCAGCGCCGTTGCCGCCGCGCGCCCGGCGAACAACGTCGTCAAGTTCCAGATCCTCTACTGGCGCGACCTGCCCTCGGCGGTGAAGGTGTGGGACGACTTCGGCGAGGTGAAGATGGACCTGCCCGGGAAAATCGCCGACCGCATCGACGCCACGGCGCAGAAGTTGGGCCTCACGTCCGGCGACGCCTACACCGCGGAGCTCCACTGGGGCGAGGAGAAGGAGCGTCCCGGCGTCCCCGAGGATGTCGCCAAGGCCCTCGTCCAGGAACTCTCCGCCTCCGCGTCATGAGCGCCCGTCCGCTCAACATTGTCGGCGAGCTGATCAACAACTCCTACGCGCGCGCCCGGACGGCGTTCACCGAGCGCAACCCCGCCGCCTACGCCCACCTCGCCAAGGTGCAGGCCGACCTCGGCGCGCAATACCTCACGGTCAACCTCGACGGGACGGCCCGCATCCAGGTGCGCATGGAGGAGATGCTGGCCCTGCTGCCCGACGTCGTCCGCGCCATCCAGGCGGCCACCGACGTTCCGCTCAGCTTCGACAATCCCTCGATCGAATACCACAAGGTCGCACTCAGGCACTATGATCGCAGCAAAGGCGGCCAGCCCATCCTCAACTCTATCGCCGCCTCGCGCACCCAGCTCGACGAGATGATCCGGCTGGTGAAGGACTACGATACCAAGGTCGTCGTCATGGCCTCGGAGCACTTCGTGCCGGGCGGCACCGGCCAGTGCATGAACCCGCAGGACGCCTACGCCGCCGCGAAGCACTTTGTCGAGCTGCTCGTCACGCAGGCCGGCCGCAGCCTCGACCAGATCATCATTGATCCCGGCCTCGCGCCCGTCGGCGCCGACACCTACGGGCTCGTCAACATCGGCCTCGACGCCATGCGGATGATCGGCGCCGACCCGCACCTTCAGGGCGTCCATATGATTGTGGGCCTGTCCAACTTTGCCTGGGGCACCCCGAAGGGCGTGCGCGAGCAGCTGGAGAACGCATATCTGACGCTGGCCACGGAGGTGGGGCTGGATTTCGCCCTCGCCAACCCGGAGAAATCGCCCGGCCCGCTACCGACCGATCATCCGATGGTCGGCAAGCTCCGCGAAGCGCTCGCCGCCGGCCGTCCCTTGGAAGGCGAGTCCCAGGAAACCGCCGGCTACCGCCAGGCCGAGGCCATCATGGCCATCTGCACCGAGGCGGCACCCGCCGATGTTTAACCTTCCTTTCTGTAGGGGCGCCGCTCGTCGGCGCCCGCGGGCGTCGTCAAGCGACGCCCCTACATCATGAACCTTCCCGTCAACCTTCCCACTGCCACGCCCGACCACCCGGTCTGGCTGCATGTCGGCACGCTGCTCGACGGCACCAGCATCGGGCCCGCGCTGGACGCGCATGTGGTCTATGACGCCGCCGGCTTCCGGTTCGTCGGCCATAACGGGGAGACCCCTCCGCGCGAACTCTTGCGGGCGGGACAGACCGCACCCGACATGACCGCGCCCGATGCCACGTTGCTCCCCGGCCTGATCGAGGCGCACGCGCATCTTTTCCTCGAAGGCGGGGAACTCGACCTGGAGAAACGCGCCGCCTATCTGAAGAAAGATTCCGCCGGCTTGCTGGCCGCCGCCATACCCCGGCTGGAAAAACTGATGCGGCTCGGGGTTATCGCCGTGCGTGACGCGGGCGACAAGGACGGGGTGGGGCTGGCGCTGAGCAAGCGGTATAGGGCTCTCAGCTCTCAGCTCTCAACTCTCAACTCGGAGCTCATGCCTTACGTCGAAAGCCCTGGCGCCGCGATCCACCACAAGGGACGCTACGGCAGTTTCATGGGCGGCGCGTTGGAGGATTTCGCCTCGCCCGCCGCGTGCGTGGCCGCGCGCATCGCGGCCGGCGCGGACCGCATCAAGCTCATTCCGACCGGCATCATCAACTTCAAGCTCGGGGCGGTCACGACGGAGCCGCAGATGACCGTGGAGGAGCTGCGCGCCCTCGTGGCTGCGGCGAACGCGGCCGGCCGCCAGACCTTTGCACATGCCTCGGGCGACGCGGGCATCGAGCGCGTGATCGAGAGCGGGGTGGATTCCGTCGAGCATGGTTTTTTCATCCGCGACGACCAGCTTGCCCGCATGCGCGACCGCCGCATCGCCTGGGTGCCGACCTTCGCCCCGGTGCAACTTCAGGTGGACGAGGCCGCCCGCTACGGCTGGGACGCGACGATTGTGGGCAACCTGCAACGCATCCTCGACCAGCATGCCGCCAGCCTCGCGAAGGCGCATACAATGGGCGTGCTCATCATCGCTGGCAGCGACGCCGGCTCGGTCGGCGTCGCGCACGGCACCGGATTTTATTATGAGCTGGAGCTGATGGAGCGCGCCGGCCTGCCGCCGCTGGCCGTGATCAACGCCGCCACCGGGGTCGGCGCCGACCGGCTCGGCTTCCGGGAAAACTTCGGTCGGATCGCGCCGGGCGCGCTCAGCCGCTTCATCGTCACCCGGCACTCGCCGCTGGAGACCGTCGCCAATCTCCGCCGGTCGAAGACGGTCGTTTTCGACGGCCGGGTCCTGGTATCCACTGACGAACCGGATGCCGCCGGCCTCTGAATTCCTCGCGCGAAAAATATATCACCATGGGAATGAGCCTGGAAATCACCACCCGCAACGAGATCCCGTCCGCGGTCGCCGACGCCTACGACGAGGTCTTCGTCACCTGGCTGCCGACGGAGGGCAAGGATGCGATCATTGCGAAAACCGCCGAGCTGCACGCCAAGGGTCTCAGGCCGGTGCCGCATATCGCTGCGTTCAAGGTCAGGGATGCGGCCGACGCGCGATCCTTGGCCGCGGCGCTCGCGCCTTTCACCAGGAAGGTCTTCCTCATGCGCGGCGGCGGGCCTCAGGAGGGGATTTTCGCCACGGTGGAGGAGCTGGTCGCGACCGGCGCGTTCAAGGGCTTTGAGATCGGCGTCGCAGGCTTTCCAGAGGGCAACGGCCCGGTGGCCTATGATCAAGGCATCGCCATCCTGCGCCGCAAGGCCGCGTATGCCAGCTTCGTGGTCACGCAATGGTCGCTTAACGAGCCGGCGATGGCGCGCTTCCTCGACGACTCGCCGCTGCCGGTCTATCTGGGCGTGCCCAACCGCTGCTCGTTCAAGCAACTGGCGCGGTTCGCGGCGGTCTGCGGCCTCGAGAACTCCGTGAAGGGCTTCCTCTCCAACCCGCGCAACCTCGCGCGGTTTGTGCTCGGCTTCGACCCGGGCTACATTGTCAGGGCCTTCCAGTCGCACCCGCGGCTCGCCAAGATCCACGTCTATGCCTTCGGCAATTTCGCCCCGCTCTGATCTTCCCTCCGGTCCGCAATCCCATCAGGCTTTTCCCATGAGCCGTCCGCCACTCCTTGAAGCCATTGCGACCCGCCGCCTCGTGTGCGACGGCGCCATGGGCACGCAACTTTTCCTCGCCGGCCTCGAATCGGGCGCCTGCGGCGAGGCGTGGAATCTCGTGCATCCCGACCGCGTGCTCGCCATCCAGCGCCGTTACGCCGACGCCGGGGCCGACTGCCTGATCAGTAATAGCTTTGGCGGCAGTCGCATCATGCTCCGCCGCCACGGCCATGAGCCGGAGCTGGCGGCCATCAACGCCGCCGCGGTGCGCCTCGCCCGCGAGGCCTTCGGCGGCCGGGCCGGCTATGTGCTGGGCGACATCGGCCCGCTGGGCGCGCTCCTCGAACCCTACGGCGACCTGACCGAGGCCGAGGCGCGCACTGCACTCGAGGAACAGGCGGTTGCGCTGGTGAAGGCCGGCGCCGACGCGATCATCATCGAGACCCAGACCGGATTGGAGGAGCTGGGCCTCGCGATCGACGCGGCGCGGGAGGCCAAGGCGCCGTGCATCATCGCCTCGCTCGCCTACGACCTGTCTCTGGACGGCACCTTCTACAAGACGATGATGGGCGTCTCGCCCGAGCAGGCGGCGGCGTTTGTGCAGGAGCGGGGCGCGCACATCGTCGCGCTCAACTGCGGCACGGGCATGGACATGAAGGGTGCCGCCACGGTCGGCCAGATTTACCGCGAGAACTGCACGCTGCCCGTCATGGTGCAGCCCAACGCCGGCCTGCCGGTCCTCGAAAACCTCAAGGCTGTCTACAAGCAACTCCCCGCCGACATGGCGCGGGACGTGCCGCAAGTGCTCGCCGCCGGCGTCGGCATCATCGGCTCCTGCTGCGGCAGCACTCCCGACCACACCCGCGCCATCCGCGGGGTCGTCAACACCTTCAACCAAACCTCCTGACCATGCCCAACGCGAAACCCTTGAAATTTCCCGAAGCCTTCTCGCTGAAAGGCGAACATGTCCTGATCACCGGTGGCGGCACCGGCATCGGCCTCGCCGTCGCGCAGGCGATGCACGAGGCTGGCGCACGCGTCGTCCTGATCGGCCGGCGCGAGGCGGAACTCGCCGTCGCCGTGCAGGGCATGGGTGACCGCGCCTCCTACGTGGTCCATGACATCACGCAATACGACCGGGCCCCGGCGCTGATCGCGCAGATCACCAAGGACCACGGCCCCATCACCTGCCTCGTCAACAACGCCGGCATGCACCTCAAGAAGCCCGCGATCGATACCACGCCGGAGGAGCTGCAGCTGGTGATGAGCACGCATATTTTCGGCGCGCACGCCCTCTCGCAGGCCGTGCTGCCCGGCATGATCGAGCGCAAGCACGGCAACATCATCTTCATGGCCTCGATGGCCTCGCTGTTCGGCATCCCGCTGGTGGTGGCCTACGCCGCGGCCAAGTCGGCGATGATGGGCATGATCCGCACCATGGCCACGGAACTTTCCCAACATGGCGTGCGCGTGAACGCGATCGCCCCCGGCTGGATCGACACCGCGATGTCGCGCAAGGCTTTTGAAGGCGACCCGGGCCGCAAGAGCAAGATCGTCAGCCGCACGCCGATGGCGCGCCTCGGCGAACCTTCCGACGTGGGTTGGGCGGCCGTCTACCTGGCCGCGCCCGCGGCCAAGTTCATCACCGGCTCCATCATGCCCGTCGACGGCGGCGTGAGCATGGGCTTCTGAGCCCGTTCGTTGGCGGCTGGAGCAGCTTAGGAATTGTTGTCGCCGGGGTCGCCGACCCCGGGCCAGGGGATGGGACAATGGCGTCAATTCAGCATCCCCAATTTTACCGTCGCTACCCCCTGGGCGGGCTTGCCGTTTTCCAGGGCGGGGAAAAAGCGCAGGGCGGGCGTCACGGCGGCGAGCTCGGCGTCGGCCACCGGCTTGGTGCATGATTCGTCCTCGAACATGCCGATGGCCCGGCCGTCCTTGCCGACCTTGACGAACAGGAGGCGGGAGAGCTGGTCGGGCAGCAGGTGGGAATGGAGATCGGCGGGCCAGAAGGCCTTCGCCTTGGCCGGGCCACTCGTCTCGCCGCGGTGGGCGCCGACATACTGGATCACGGAATACTGGAAGGCCTCGTCCGTCGTCAGGGCGACCCGCTTGGGGGAGACGGTGGTCGCAATCTCCGCGGGGCCTTCGTAAAGGTGCACATGGTAGCTGTCGATGTGGTAGCCGGGGGGGAACCCACCACGGAGGACTGTGATCGCCCGGGGATGTTCGTCGATGTCCGGCAGCCGTTCGGCGTAGACCCAGACGCTGGCGGTATCGGGCCGGTCCTCCTCCTGCAGGAAACGCATGAAGATGACGACATACGGCGTGCGCAGCGGTCGGGGCGCCGAGACTGTGAAGGTCACCCTGAGCGCGTCAAACTGCTCGGCGTTGATTTCTGAGTTCAGTCGCGAGCTTGTGCTGACGATGGAGAAGGCATCCATTCCGGCGGAGAGCTGGGCCTGGGTGTAGTCCGCTTGGGCGCTGGCCACCTGCGCCGCGGCCTGGGCCTGCAGCGCGGCTGCGTTGCCGGCGTCCAAGGGGCCGGCGTTGGCGACCCCGGCATTCGCGCTACCCAAGGCAGCCTGGGAGCTGCGCAAGGTCGCCGTCGCGGTATCGGTGTTCGACAGCATATAGGCGCTCACGCGGGCGGCCTCCGTGAATTTCTGCATCGGATCGTTCGCCGGCGTGTAGGTCCGGTCAAACTTGAGATTGTCGACCGTGGCGAATGCCGTGGTCAGTTTAAGGGCGTTGTTGATCTTGAGCTGGAACTGGCGGTCGTCGGGTTGGATCACGATGTCCCCCCGGGGACCTTGGGCGACAAAGGAATTCTGCTGGACGTTTTTCACCGGCAGCAGGGAGTCCTTCGATACGATCGTGAGGTTTACACCCATGAAAAGCGTGTGGGTCTTGGGCGCGACGGCCGCGGGCTCGGCGGCAATGGCCGGCAGGATCGCAGCCAGAAAGAGCAGGTGCAGGGCGGGGCTGCGTCGGATGGAGTTCATGGTGGCAAGGGAAGGGGTGGTGTAGGCGTGGGCTCCTGAGGGGTCGGGTGGCCCATAGCCGTGGTGGCGCGGGCCGTCACCGGCCCAGCCTGAAGGACAGGATGCCTGCCACGGCCTTGCCCTTCTCGAGCGCGGGCAGGAAGCGCAGTTCCGGGGCCAGCGCCGCAATCTCCTGGTCCTCGACTGCCTGGGTGCAGGCCTCGTCCTCGTAAATGCCGGCGGCGCGGCCGTCCTTGCGGACCCTGGCGTAGAGGGTCCGGCTGAGCTTTTCCGAGATCAGGCGCGTGGTCAGGTCGCCCGGCCAGAAGGTCTTGGCCTTGGTCGCGGATTTGCTCTGGTCGCGATTGCTGCCGATGTAGTCGATCACGGTATACTCAAAGGCTTCGTCGGTGGTGAGCGCCACCGACTTGCGCGAGACATTGGTCGCGACCTCCGTCCCGGCGTCGTAGAGATGCACGTGGTAGCTGTCGATGTGGTAGCCCGGCGGGAAACCCCCGCGGCGGATGTAAACCTTGCGCGGGTGTTCGTCGATGGCCGGCAGCCGCTCGGCGTAGACCCAGACGTTGGCCGAGTCGGGCCGGTCCTTGTCCGCGAGGTAGCGCACGAAGATGACCACGTAGGGATTCTCCAGCGACCGCGGGGTGGAGAGCTCGAACGATACGGCGATCGCATCATATCGCTCGGCGGCGATCTCGGAGGTCAGCAAGGAGGAATTCGAGACCGGCGAGAGGGCGTCCATATTATTCAGGGATTGGGCGACGTCGCTGGTCGCCTGCGCCCCGGCCAGCACCCCGGCGGTGTGGGCCTGGATTTCGAGCGCCGGGGCCAGGGCTTGAGGATCGGCGTGGACCGACTTGAGGAAGTCGACCGTGGCGTCGGCCGAGCCTTTGGCGGCCTCGGCGTTGTGCACGGCGGAGCCGGTGGCGTCCGTGTTGGAGCCCATGTAGCTGGCCACGCGTGCGGCGTCATTGAACCGAGTCATCGGGTCGTGCTCGGGCGTGTAGGCACGGTCAAACTGGAGCTTGTTGATGCTGGCGTGCACGGAGGTGAGCTTCAGCTTGTCGTCGATCTTGAGCTTGAACCGGTCGTCCTGGGCGGAGACGACCACGCGCTTCTTGGCGTCGAAGGCGACGAAGGCGTTGTCCTGGATGTCACGCACCGGGAGCAAGCCGCCGTCCTTGGAGTAGACCGTGAGGTTGGCGCCCATGAACAGGGTGTGCGTCTTGGGCGCCTGGTCGGCGGACTCGCGGTCGGCGGACAGGACTGCGGGCGCGATGAGCAGGAGGGTGAGCGCGGCCGGGACCACGCGGAGGAGCGCGGAAATGGATGGACTCGGGGTGGGGTGCATGGCTTTGGCAGGAAAAAGGGCAATCGCCCGGGGTGCGCGGATCAGCCCGGGCCGGCGTCCGACGGCACGAGGGATTTCACGCGGGCGAGGTAATCCTCGACCGCGTCGCTTTTCTGGAGGCTGAGGGCGTGTTCCAGGTAGGCCACGGACTTGGCGTAATGCCGGTTCTTCAGCTCGATGTTCGCGAGTTCGAGGCTGGCCTGGTAGCTGGCCGCGGGAATCCGGTAGGCGGCCTCGAAGGCAAAGGCCGCGCGCGGCAGGTCCGCTTCCTCGAGATGGGTGCGCCCGAGTGTCAGCAAGGCCCGGCCGTTGAGCGGCGCCAGCGCCAGCAGGGACTCGATCTCCTGGCGCGCCTCGGGCCAGCGTTTCCGCGCAACCAGAAGATCGGCCCGAGCCTGAAGCAGCTCGAGACGGGCGGCGGGAGTGAGGTCACCCTTGATCGTGGCGAGCGTCTGTTCGGCCTCCGGGTAGCGGTCGGCGGCGGTGAGCACCCGGGCGTAATTCAGCAGCTTCTGCTCACCGCGCGGGCGGGCGGGGGTGAGAATCCGGGCGTAAGTGGCGACGGCCTCGGTCGCGAGCCCCTGCTCGGCGTAGAGGTCGCCGAGCAGGCCGAGTTCATCGGGCCCGGCGGCACCGGCGGCCTGCGCGGTCTCGAGCAGGGCCATCGCCTCGAGCTTGCGGTGGTCGGAAATCAATATGCCGGCGTAGTTCAGCCAGAGGCGCGCCTCGGTCGGTTTTTCCCTGATGAGACTGCGGATGAGCGGCTCGGCCCGGCCGTATTGCCGGCCGTCGACGTAGATGCGCAGCAGCCCCTCCTTCCAGTCGGGACTTTCCGGATCGCCGCCCAGCGCCTGCAGGTAGGCCATTTCCGCCGAGACGGTGTTGCCCTCCTTCTCGAGGCTGTAGGCGAGCAGACCGAACGTCGTCGGCTCGCGATCACCCAGGGTCACGGCCTTGGTGAAGCATTTCACCGCCTCGCCGAAGCGGCCGGCCGTGTAGTGGAGCACGCCGAGGTTCTTCCACGCGCGCACGAAGCTCGGGTAGCGGTCCACCGCGTGGCGGTAGCTTTTTTCCGCCCGATCGGGCTGGTTGGCGGCGTAGTAGGCGTTGCCCAGGATGAATTCGAAGGCGGGGCTCGGGGGCTCCTTGCTGTTCATCATCCCCTCCAGCATGCGGACGGCGAAGTCGGGGTTGCTCGTGAGCATGGTGACGACTTGCTCGTAGAGCGCGTATTCCTCCCCGGTCATTTCCGGCTCGCGGTCGTGCAGGAACGACCCCGAGGCCTTCACGAGGGCCTTCGTGTCGGTTGACGGCGGCTTCGCCGCCTCGGTGCCGCGCAGGAGGAGCTCCTGATCAAGCTGGTCGTCGGCCAAGGCGGCGGCCGGCGCGAGGGGTGCGATCGCCAGGAGGAGCCACAGGGTGGGCAGGGATTTTTTCATTGGACGTCGAAGGGGGAGCCGCTGCCCAGGTTGACGCGGAACGGCTGCTGGGCCAGACATCGGACTGCCTTGCCGCGCCGGAGGGCCGGGGTGAATTCCCAGCTCTCCGTGACGGTCTGCGCGACGATGGTGTCGAACTCGGGCTGGCCCGACGACCGGACGACCCGCGCACTGGCGACCCGGCCGTCGGGCTCGATGAGCAGCAGCAGCACGACGCGCAGGCTGCGGGCATCGCCGAACAACCGGTTCGGCACCGGCGGGGCGATGCGCACCAGCGCGGTCGGCGGCTGATCGACCTCGCTCTCCTGATAGACGTGCCGGACGTCGGCCTCCACCTCGATGCGCGGCTTGAACTCGGTGTGAAAATGACTGAACGGCAGCAGGGCGCGCGGCGGGGTCGTGGTGGTCTGCACCAGCGCCTCCAGGTCGGGTGGCACGACGGCGATGTGCACGGGACTGTCCGACGCGCCGAGCTCGATGCCGGCGAACGGCGGCAGCTCGGCGGGCGCGGGATTGGTCTCGACCGTGCGCGGGGGCGGGGGAGGCGGTTCGAGCGGGATCGAGACCATCCGCAGCTCCTGGATGTCGACCGGGGAGTCGCGAGGGCCGGCGTCCTCGAAATGGGCCAGGGTGAAGAACAGCAGGAAGGTGAACCCGAGCCCGCCGATCCAGCCGACGACCTCGTCGCTCCCGGACTGCGGTCCGGTAGGCCTGACGGAGAGGCTGGCGGGGCGACTCATGGGAGGGACGGGTCAGTTGGTGCGGGCTGTGGCAAACTGGACATGCTGGATGCCCGAGCGCTTGGCCTCGGTGTAGACGGCGGCGAAGATCCCGAGGTTTGCGGCGCGGTCGCCGCGGATGATGACGGTCGGCGAGCGCCCGATCGCGGCCTGCTTCAGGATCGTGGCGACCTGGTCGGTGCGGATCTCCTGCCCGTCGAAATAGATGCGGTTGTCCGCCGTGATCGCGAGGAGCAGGGCGTTCTGGTCCAGGTTCATCGTGCCGGAAACGTCCGGCTTCTGCACCTCGACGCCGGGGTCGTTCACGAACGCGCTGCTGATCATCAGGAAAATGAGCAGCACCATGATGCAGTCGACCATCGGCACCATGTCGATGTGCGTCACCTCGAAGCGGTTTTGTCCGGAGCGCCGGCCGATCATGGAGACGTCCTCCCGGCGGCCGGATCCAGGCCGTTCAATTGCTGCGCCAGCCGCCGCACCTCGCGGTGGGCGAGATACACCAGCAGCAGGGCGGGCAGCGCGACCAACAAGCCCGACTCGGTCGCGACCAGCACCTCGGAGATGCCGCGTGCCAGGCCCTCCATGGATTTTTCACCGGCGTGGGTCGAGAGGGTCTCGAAGGTCTTGACCATGCCGCTCACCGTGCCGAGCAGGCCGAGCAGCGGCGCCGCCGCGATCATCGCGCCCAGCGCGATGCGCTGCTGGCGGAAGGACTCGTGCCAATCCTCCTGCAGGCGGTGCGCCTCGGCCGCGTCCGCGGGTCGGAGGGCGCGTCGGGCCCGGCGCAGCGTGAGCAGCAGCCTGAAACAGCGCGCATACAGCACGATCGACAGCACGATGATGGCGATCATCGCCGGCCCGCCCTTGCCGATCAGTTCCAACAGCGGTTTCATGGGGAGCGCGCCTTTTCCCGCGATGCGCCGGGCGCGCCGGCCCGCGCGGTTCCGACCGCGGTGCAGAACTGCAGCGCGTAACGCTCGAGCAGCGACAGGTTTTTCTGGATGCGCTGGGCGAGGAAGCCGTGAGCCACCAGCGTCGGGATCGCCACGATGAGGCCGAGTTCGGTGGCGACCAGGACCTCGGAGATGCCGCTGGACAGCTTGGCGGCGTTGCCGGTGCCGAAGACCGTGATAAGGGCGAAGGTCTTCACCATGCCGACGACGGTGCCGAGCAGGCCCATGAGCGGCGCGGCGGTCGCGATCACGGCCAGCAGCGGCAGGCGGCGCTCGTAGTGCAGCCGTTGCTCGAGCAGCACGGCCTGAAGCCGCTCCTCGAGGATTTCCTTCGGCTGGTCCGCATAGCGCAGGCCGGCTGCGAACAGGTCATGGGTTGTAAGCTGCAGCGTCCGGACGGCCTGTTCCGCCTCCGCCATGGCGCCGCGGGCGACCTGATCGAGGAAGGCGGCCGCCGTGCTCTCCGAATCGACCTTCATGCGCGCCAGGTCGCGTGTTTTCTGGAGGATCATCAGCGCGGACAGGAGGCCGACGCCGATGATCGCGAAGGCGACCAGGCCGCCCTTGCGCACGTGGTCCCAGACGGTGCCGGTCGTTTCCTTCAGCCGCAGCGCCTTTCCGCCGGAGGCGTCGGCCACGATCAGGCCCGGTTGCCCGCTGAAGAACGCGGTGGCGTCCGCCGGCTTCCACTCGGACAAACCGTAGCTCGCCGGGAACCTCGCGCCCGCGCGCAGCCGCACAGTCCCCGGGGTGCCGCCGGCCGCCGGCCGGAAATAAGTTTCCGGTCCGACGAAGGCAAAGGTGCCCGGCAGGACCTGGTTGGTCCCGGCGATCATCGCCTGTCCGTCGGCGCGCCAGCCGCCGAGTGCGCGCTCGGTGCGGGCGGCGAGGAAGTCCGTAGTGTCCATCGCCGCGCGGACGCCCGGGCCGGCCACGGGATCGTCGAGCAGTCCGAACAAGGCCTCGATCCGGCCGGCGTCCACCTGTTCCTCCCCGGGCGCGAGGCTGTCGGCTGCCGCCCGCAGGCTGTCGTGTGCGAGCGTGCTCGCGTAGGTCGTGGTCTTGCGGATGGCGTCGAGCTCCTGCAGCAGCTTGCGGCGCTGCTCCGCGGTATCCTCACGCCGGGTCTCGATGCGCGCGATCTCGCTCTCGGCGGCGATGATGCGGTTCTCGGCTGCGCGCATCTGCTCCAGCAGCGGCGCCTTCTCGGCGGCGATCCGGGTCCGCGTGCGGTTCAGTTCCTCGGCGGCGCGGGTGAGGCGTTCGCGATAGTCGGCATTGGCGCTTTTCATCGTCTCGTCGAACGTCGGCGGCGCGGCGCGGACACCGGCGGCGAGGAGCGGCAGGAAAGCGATGAACAGGAGCGGGACTTTTTTCATGGCGCTCAGTTCCTGGTGGAGGGGGAAAGTGACTTCGTGGCCGGGGCCGGCACCGCGACCAGCTCGGGGTCGGCCTTGGCCTGGGCGATGGCGAGCAATCGCGCGACGCGGTCGAAGGCCTCGGGTTTGGGTTCCCAGCGCCAGCCGCCGGCCCCCGGCGAGCCTAGCCACGCCTGGTGCGCGCCGCGGTCGATGGCGTAGCCGTGGGCCAGGCCCCAGTAGATGGTTTCGAGCGACTTAGCGGACGATTCGCTGGCGAGCGTCAGGACGTCCTCGCCCACCGTGACCTGATGGTTGAATTGCGCGCAGCGGTTCAGCACGTTGATCACGATCTGCATGCGCTCACCCGCCGGCAGCGCGGGGTTCGCGAGGCTGCGATAGGACATCTCCAGCGCGTCGGCCAGACGCGGCGGCAGGCTCGGGCGCAGCGCGAGGAGTTTTTCCGTGAGCGCCTTGAGCCGGGCCTCGCAGGCCTGCAGGTCATCGGCCGCGGATCGGTTCTTCGCCCGGAGGGCGTCGATCTCCTCGCGGTCCTTCGCGGTCTTGGCCAGGGCCAGGTCGCGCTTTTCCTCGAGGCGGGCGGCGCGCTCGTTCAAGGCGGCCACAGTCGATTCGACGAGCCCGCGCTCGTTGCGCCAGGCTGTTTCCAGCTGCGTGGTCTCGACGCGCAGCTTCACCCATTCACGGGCGGACTGGTCGACTTCGTCGATCGGATCGGCGGCCAGAGGCAATGGCGCCGCGAGCAGCGACAGCAACAGGGTCCATCGAAAGCGGAGGGTGTTCATGGTGGGGTGTGCGATCCGGGGGCGGATCGCGGGGTGGGGATGAACCGGGGTATCAAAGCTTTTGTCTTCGGTTGTGCCGACTGCTATGCTGGTGAAATTCGGTCGGGCGGAGGCTGCGGGGCGCGCATGGTCAGGGGTCGATCCGGGCGTAGGGTCCGACAAGGGCGCCGGTGAAATGCAGGCCGCCGGCGGCGGCCTGCACGCTGATGGGGTAGGCGTCGGCCTTGGCCAGGAGCGGCTGCCAGACACTGGCCTCCAGGGCGTAGTCAAACGAAAGGGTGGGGCCGTCGCTGCTCAGACGCAGCTCGACGGTGGCCAGGCCGGCCGGCAGCGGCAGCGAGACGAGGGTCTCGGGTTGCGGGCCGTTCTGCCGTTCGACAAACGCGACCAGACCCGCGGCCGTCGGGCGCACGCCGCAATAGTAGTGGTGGGTCTCGTTCTGGACAACGGCGAGGCCGGCGGACGTGCCCGCCGAGACGGGAACCGCGAGCTTGGCGCAGGTCTCGAATTTCGCGTGCTGGATCCTGCGGCCGAGGAAGGAGGGATTGCCTGCGCCAGAGATGAGATCGGCGCGGGGCGTGATGCTCAGGCGACCGTTGCCCAGATGCCACCAGGTCTCCTTCGGGGTGCGCAGCATGACCCAGAGCGGCGACAGCTTCGCGCCATCAAAGGCGTCGGTCCACGTGAAGTTGCCCGTGAGCGCGACTGGTTCATTTTCACAGGAGGTAACGGAGGAAACAGAGGATTTTGTGTCAGAGCTATTTTTGTTCTCTGTGGTCTCCGTTTGCTCCTGTGAAACAGTTTGGTCGGATCGATTTTTAATGATGGGCGCCTTGACGACGTAGGGCACGCGTTCGCCGGGCGGGAGGATCTGCGGCCAGCCGTCGGCGGTCCATGTCACCGGCAGGAGAAAGGTCTCGCGGCCCGTGGCCCAGCGGTCGGGGGCGTAAGGGCGGCAGGCCAGGAAAACGGACCACCAGTTGCCGTCCGGCCCGATCACGAGGTCGGCATGGCCGGTGCAGGTGACGGCGTGCGGTGCCCCGCCGTCGAGATCGCGCTGGGTGAGGATCGGGTTCTTGTCCCACGGCGCGAAGGGGCCGGTGGGCGACTTGCCGCGGAGGATGACCTGCGAGTGCTGCGTGGAGGTGCCGCCCTCGGCGCAGCACAGGTAATACCAGCCCTCGCGCTTGTAGAGGTGCGGGCCCTCGATCCACACGGGTTTCTTCGCGAGGTCCACGCCGCCGTTGACGATGATGGAGCGCGGGCCGATCAGCTTTTGCGTGGCGACGTCGAACTCCTGGACCCAAATGGCGCGGTGGCCTTGGTAAAGCGGCTTGTTGTCGGGCGGGTTGCCGTTGTTGACCAGCCACGCCCGGCCGTCGTCATCAAAGAACAGCGAGGGATCGATGCCGTCGAAGTTCAGCCACACGGGATCGGACCACGGGCCGGCCGGGTCCTTGGCGGTGACGAGGAAGTTGCCGCCACGGTCGATCAGGGTGCAAACGACGTAGAACGTGTCGCCGTGATGGCTGATCGCCGGGGCGAAGAGACCGCGGGTGATCGGGATCTTGTCGTAGTTGAGCTGCGTGGGCCGGTCGATGACGTGGCCGATCTGCCGCCAGTTGGCCAGGTCGCGGCTGTGGAAAATCGGGATGCCCGGAAAATGGGCGAAGGTCGAATTGATGAGGTAGTAGTCGTCACCTGCCCGGCAAATGCTCGGGTCGGGGTAGTAGCCGGCGAGGATCGGATTGCGGTAGCTGCCCGCCGGGAGCGGCGTCGCGAAGACGTCATCGCGTCCGGTGTAGACAAACCAGTCGAAGTCGACCGGTGCAGCAGCGGAAAGCAGGGCGGGCACGATGGCGGCGAGCAGGAGGGTCGGGAATTTCATGGGGCGGAAAGGGGCCAGTCGTCGGTGCGGAAAGGCGCGGCGGGCAGGCCGGTCCCGTTGAAAAGGGTGGCGAGAGGATTGGCCTGCCAGGCATACCGGGCGGCGACCGGCTCGGGCACGGCGGGCGACGAGACGACGACCGTGTCCCCGTCGAGTCGGGCGTCAGCCCAGTGCCACACGTGGTCGGGACCGGCGACGGAAAATTCCCCGAGACGGTCGCCCCGCACGACGAGGCCGCCGTCGGTGTGGGTGAAATGGAGGCGCAGGCTGCCGGCTAACTTTTCCATGCGCTCGAAGGCCGGCCCTTCGCTCACGACGTCGCGGCTATAGGTCCGGTGGAGGGCCAGCAGGGCGAGGCGTTCCCCGACGGGTTGCTTGTCGGTGGGGTGGATGTTGTCGGCGTCGCCGGTGTCGACGGTGACGGCGAGCCCGGTGTGAGGGACGGTGCGGGCGGTCAGGGCCTGGGCCTCGCGCACCTCGGTCCAGCCATCGCTGCCGGGCTGGTCGCGGCGCGCCATGAACGCGGGCAGGCTCACGATGTAGAAAGGCAGGTCGGGCGTCGCAAGCAGCGCGCGCCAGTCGGCGATGAGCGCCGGCAGCAGCGTGCGGTATTGGGCGGCACGGGTTTGGTTGGCCTCGCCCTGATACCAGATCGCGCCGGTGACGGCGAGCGGGGCGAGGGGACGCAGCATGCCGAGGTGGAGCACGGCGGGCATCGTCGGCCAGTTGTCGTAGCCGAGCGGCAGCGGATGCGGCAGACGGGCGTCCACGCCGAGGGCCGCGCGCCAGCCATCCTCCAGCGGGATCGCCGTGCCGTCGCCCAGTGTGAGCTTCAGGGAGTCGGCCGGTGAACGGAAGCCGCCGTTGGGTGCGGTCTTCATGATGCGCAGGGTGATCTGGTTCTTGCCCGGATGCAGCACTCCTTCGGAAATCGGATAGGCTCGCGGATTCTCGACCCAGGCGCTCGCGCCGACCCAGTGGCCGTTGACCCACGCGGTGTCCATTTTCTCGACGACCCCGAGAAGCAATTTCGCCGGGCCGGCCGGTAGAGGGTCGGGTAGCGTTACCGCGCGCCGCAGCCACGCCACCGCTGGAGTGGTTGGCACGCCGAGCCGAGCGAAGGCGTCGTGCAACGCGGCGGTTTGCCACGCGGTGTCGTCAAGGGAGACCTCCGACCACTGGCCGGCGACGCCGCGGTCGAACTCGTCATACCAGTGCATGATGTAGTTGCCGTAAGCGGGGGCGCCGCGCTCCTTCAACCGGTTCATTTCGGCGAGGCCCGCAGCGAAGTCGGGAAAGCCTTGCAGCGCCGCCGGGCTCATCCATGACTCGGCGGGCGTGCCGCCGATGGCGACTTGGACGAGGCCGATCGGCACGCTGGTCTCCGCCTGAACCTTGCGGCCGAAATAGTAGGCCACCGCGGAGAAGCCACCGTTTTGCGTGAAGGCGGCGGGTTCGCAGCGCCGCCATTCGCCGTGGACCACCGCCGCCGGCGCATAGGCCGGTTGCGAGGCGACACGGAAGAGGCGGATCGCCTCATGCACCGATTGCTTCACGGCGTCCGCGCCGTCGCGGGAGCGGGCGAGATCGAATTCCATGTTGGACTGGCCGCCGCACAGCCAGACGTCGCCCACCAGCACGTCGTGAAATTCAAGGTGCTGCGGGCCGTCGATCACCATGGCGTAGGGTCCGCCGGCAGGCGGCGGCTCGACGTTCGTCTCCCAGCGGCCATCGGCGCCGGCGGTCGCGGTGGCATGGTGGCCGGCGAAATCGACGCGGATTTTCTCACCAGGCCTTGCCCAACCCCACAGGTTGCTGGGCTTCCCGCGCTGGAGCACCATGTGCTCGCCGAATACCGGGCTGAGCAGTGGCAGTGCGGCTGGTTCGCTGGCGGCAAGCGACAGCGCGAGGCAGGCAAACAGGACGAGGGTTTTCATTTTTCGCCGGGATGGCCCGGCACGAAGCGGAGTTTCATTGCCTTGTAGTAGTCGAGGTCGTGCTGCGGCGCTTCCACGCCGGCTGGCAAAGGCTGCTTCGAGAAAGTCTGGAAATAGAGCAGGCAGGCGTCGCGCCAGATGACGGCATCCTGTTCTTGCCGCTGGAGCCGCTGCTGCACCGCGGTGAAGCGCTCGGCGTCGATTTTGCCGGCGAGGCCGGCCCACTCGCGCTGCATCGCGCGGACCTCGTCCACCCCCTGTTGATAGCGCAGGCAGAGTTCGTCCCACAGCGGGCGGCCGGACTTCATCCTGTGGTCCCAGGCGACGTGGTGGAACCACAGCAGCAGGTTCTCGGGGCAGGTGTCGGCATTGCCCCAGAGCCGCTGCCATTCCGGAGCGTATTGCTCAAGCGCGTTGGAACCGGCGGCGGTGCGGTCAAAGCCCAGGCCCTTTGGATCGGCGCGGTGGTAGTAAACGGGATTCCAGTCGGCGCGGCCGAGGTCGTCGACCCAGGGCCCGGGACCGTAGTGGTGGCCGGACGCCATGATGTGGTGCAGCCCGAGTGGCATGGAGTAATTCACGACGGTCTCACGCGAGCCGAGCAGGAGTTTATCGATCGTCGTCACGACCGACGCATCGTTGCCGAAGGTCATCCGCGTCCACTCGTCTGTGATCGCCGCCGCACTCAGGGTGTGGTCCCACGCGAGCCGGCCGAAGGCATACCAGTTGGCCTGTGCGAGCGGGTGGCCGGTCCAGTTGCGGTCGGTGCCGGTGTTGGCGACACCGGCGATGACCGAGAGGCGGTGGCCGCGCAGGGAGCCGTCGACGGCGCGGGCGACGGTCGAGCCCGGGCCGGCGGCGAAGGTGTCGGCGTCGAGCACCTCCTTCCAGAGCGGGCCGAGGAACGCGAGCTGGAGGGAGCCGCCGAGGTATTCCTGGGTGATCTGCAGCTCGAGGGCCGGCGGCGTGTGCACGAGCGCGCCGAGGAGCGGGGAGAAGGGCTCGCGCGGCATGAAGTCGAGCGGGCCGTTCTTGATCTGGAGGACAACGTTGTCCCGGAACTTGCCGTCGAGCGGCATGAATTCGCTGTAGGCCTGCTTGACGCGGTCCTCCTTCTGCTCCGCGGCGTAGACAAAGGCGCGCCACATCACGATGCCGCCGTGCGGGGCGAGGGCGTCGGCCATCATGTTGGCCCCGTCGGCGTGCGTGCGGTGGTAGTCCTGCGGGCCGGGCTGGCCCTCGGAGTTGGCCTTCACCACGAAGCCGCCGAAATCAGGAATGGCGCGGTAGATCTCGTCGACCTTTGCCTTCCACCACGCGGCGACGACGGGGTCGAGCGGGTCGGCGGTCTTGAGTCCGCCGAGCTCGATCGGCGCGCTGAAGCGCGCGGTGAGGTAGACGCGGACACCGTAGGGACGGAACTCCGTGGCGAGGGCGGCGACCTTGGCGAGGTAGTCGGGGGTGAGGACGAGGGCGCTGGCGTTGACGTTGGTGAGCACGGTGCCGTTGATCCCGACCGAGGCGAGCGCGCGCGCGTAGGCGCGGTAGCGCGGATCGCGGATCTCCGGGAGTTCGAACCACCGCCAGAGCGAAAAGCCGGCCCAGCCGCGTTCGATGAAGCCGTCGGGGTTGTCCCAGTGATTGAGCAGGCGCCGGGCGATCCGGGGCGAACTCGCGAGCGAGAGGTGTTGGAGCGGGTGATGGAGCTGGATTTCGCGGATGAGCGCGAAGGCCCCGTAGAGGATGCCAAGATCGCTATTCCCGGAGATCGTCAGGACGTCGGCGGAGCTGGCGTTCAGGGAATAGGCGTCGGGGGACGAATTGACCGGGACGGCGGAGACAGGCGGAGAGGACGAAATCTCGGGGGCCGGGCCGAGGAGGCCCGACAGGGCCGCGGTCAGCTCCGCCCGGGCGGCCACGAGGGTGGGGGAGTCGGCGGTGGTCGGCGTGGCAAGGACGATGTGGCGCGTGGCTGTTGCGTAGGCCGCGCGCAAGGGTTCGTCCGAGATGCGCTCGTAGCGCAGCCAGAGGCGGTAGCCGTCGTCGGCGCGGACGAGGACAGCGAAAGCGGCGAGCGCGAGAAGGAGAAAAAAGCGGCGGAACATGGGACCTCTCAGGGAGCGGCGGGTGGGACGGGAGGGAAGATTTGGAAGCGGCCGCTGACTTGGAGCACAGCGAGGAAATGGAGGAGCCCGTTGTAGTAGCGCCATTGGCCCGAAGGGATGGGGGCGTCCCAGAGTGCCTGGACGAAGGGACGGGCGAGGTCGGGATCAGCGGCGAGCCCGGCGACCGCGGCCATGGCGACGATCCCGGGCGAGTGGTTTTCCCCGAGCGGGTGGCCGTCGAGGGAGAACTGGTCGGCGTAGCGCGGGCCTTGGGCAGTGAGGAAGCGAAGGACGCGGTTGCTGCGCTCAACCTGCCACGGGTCGCCGGAGCCCCACGCGTGATCGAGGGCGACGTGGGCTAGGGTCCGCCAAGCGTCGTAGCGGAAGTCGCCCTTGCCGGCGCCGAAGCGCCCGTCGGCGCAGGGTTGCCCGTCGAAATGCGCGTATTCCGGCATCAAGCCCGTGACCGGGTGGGCGGTGCGGATGAAAAAGGTGCGGCTCTCGGCGGCGGCGGCGGACCAGAAGGCGCGGTCGGCGGAGTCGTCCGCCCACTGCGCCCAGAGCGTGTAGAAATGCGGAAGGTGGTAAGACGGATCCGTGAGCTGGCTGGCTTCGGGGGTGGGCGCGAAGACGACTTGTTTTTGGGCGCGGTCGAAGATGGCGGTGCCCATCGCGTCGGCCGGTTTGTGCAGCATCGCGCGGAGGAGCGCCTGGGCCTCTCGTTCGTAGTTGAAGATGCTTTCGCCGGGAGCGTTGCCCCAACGGTGCGAAGCGAAGAGGAGCGCCATCGCGAACCATTCCTCGCCGTCGCTGGCCGAACCCGGGTCCATCTGCGTGCCATCGAAGCGGCATTGCCAGGCGAAGTAGCCGGCGCGCGGGCCGGTGGAATGATACATATGGACGTGCGCCCACTTCCACAGCCGGTTGAACTCGTCGCGGTGGTCGAGCTGCACGGCGATCATCATGCCGTAGGACATGCCCTCGGAGCGGACATCTTGGCTGCCGACATTGGCGATGTAGGCCATGTCGGCGCCGACCGGATAGTAGACGCGCTGGTTGTCGTTGTCCCCGTAAAAGAGCTGCCGCCAGGCGGCGTCCAGTTTCGCGGTGATCTCGACTTCCGGTTTGCCGAGCTGACCGGCGAAAAGGTTGCGCGGTGCCGGGCCGCCCGGCGGGGGAGCGGCGTATCCCGTCACCGCCAAGCCGAGCAGGAATGGGAGGATGCGGAACATGGGCATGGCGGGTGGACGGGCCCCGCGGCGGGCAAGGTCAGGTGGTGGTGGCTTTCCGGCGGCGCTCGGCGAGTTCGGCGGACATGGTCAGCGTGGTCTGCTTGTTCAGCTTGCAAGCGGCGACCGCGGCGACGATGGCGACGAAGAAGAGGCCGACGAAGATGCTGGAGCTGGCGCGGTAGCCCGCGATGGCGTTGGTGGCGTCGGACAGCTTGGTGTCGTAGTTGAAGAAGCCCGCCATGACCCAGAGGAAGCCGGCCGAGCCGAGGGCGAGGCCCGATTTCAGCGCGAAGCCGATCGTGGCGAAGACCATGCCGGTGAAGCGGCGGCCGGTCTGCCACTCGGAATAGTCGGCGGCGTCGGCATACATGGCCCACATGATGGCGCAGGTCGGGGCATAGACGATGGAGCCGGTGACGGCGAGGACCGCCATGCCGACGGTGCCCGTAGGCGGGAGCAGATACATCGCGAAGGCGTTGACCGCCGCGAGCGAGAAGCAGACGACAGCGACGTTCTTCCGGCCGAATCGCGCGGAGAGACCCGCCGACAGGATGATGAAGAGGATCGTGGTGCCGGTGCCGAGCATGTTGACGATGCTGTTGAAAACGTCGGCCGCGTTCGAGGTGGCGGCGGTCTCACGCGTGCCGTGGACGATGTAGCCGAGCCAATCCAGCAGGCTGCCGGACTTGGCTGCCTCGCCCGTGGTCAGCCCGAGCTTCTCGACGAAGTCGAACATCGCGGCCTTGTCGGCGTAGTGGTGGTAGTAGTTGTAGTGGGCGCCACCGCGGAAGGTCAGCATGGCGAAGTGGAAGCCGGTGTAGACAAACAGGGCGATCCAGGGGCTGTTCTTCAGGAGGTCGAGGAAGTCCTGCTTGGGGGAGGACTTGGTGGCGACGACGGGCTGGATGCGCTCCTTGGTGCTGAAGAAGGTCACGAGGAAGAGCACGAAGCAGAGGACGGCCCAGATAGTCATCGTCATCTGCCAGCCATGCTGGCGGTCGGAACCCTGGGCGAACTTGGCGACGAGCGGGAGCGTCAGGCCGCCCACGATAAACTGCGCGACGTTGGCCGAGACGAAGCGGAAGGAGTTGACCTTCGTGCGCTCGTTCAGGTCCGCCGTCATGACGCCGCCCAGGGCGGAATACGGCATGTTGTTCATCGAGTAGAGCGTCATCAGCACGGTGTTGGTGATGCCGGCGTAGGCGATCAGCGCGCCCATGCTCCAGCCCTGCGGCGTGGTGTAGGCGAGGACCATGACGATGGCCCAGGGCAGGGAGGTCCAGAGCACCCACGGACGAAACTTGCCCCACCGGGTGTTGGTCCGGTCGGCGATCACGCCCATGATCGGGTCGAACGCGGCGTCCCAGAGGCGGGGCCAGAGCAGGATCGCGGCGGCGGTGCCGGCGGAGAGGCCGAAGACGTCGGTGTAGAAGCTCGTTTGGTAGAGCACCATCGACATGAACACGAAGTTCGCGGCGGCATCGCCCGCGCTGTAACCGGCTTTTTCTGAAAAGGAGAGTTTCTGAGCAGGGGCACTCATGGAGTAAGGGGTGGAACTGGGCTGACGGACGGCGGGGCCGGCCGCGAAACTAAACCAAGACTATTTCCGCCGTCGCCGGAGCCGGTGCGCCGAGGGCGAGGCTGCGCGGGCCGGGCGAGGATGAGCCGACCACGAGCGAATAACGGCCCGGAACGTGCGTGCTCCGGCCGGTGGCATCGACCTGCGCGAAGGCGGCGGCGGCGAGGGTGAACTCGACGGTCACCGAGGACTTGGCCGGGACAGTGACCTTCTGGAAATCGACCAGCGTGGCCAGAGGGGTGTCCGGACCGAACCGCGGCGGCACGACGTAGCATTGCACGGCCTCGGGCGCGGGACGGTCGCTGGCGTTGGTCAGGGTGGTGCGCACCGTGACGGTGCCGTCCTTGGCGACGGGATGGACGGAAGCGGCCAGCGGGCCGTAGGCGAGCTTGGCGTAGCCCAGACCGAAGCCGAAGGGATACAGCGGCTCGATCGCGGCGAAGCGGTAGGTGCGGCCGCGCATGTGGTAATCCTCGAAGGGCGGCAGGTCGGCGGTCTGGCGCGGGACGGTGACGGGCATCTTGCCGGACGGTGCGGCGGCGCCGAAGAGCACGTCCGCCACGGCACGTCCGCCCTCGCAACCGGGATACCAGACCTGGAGCACGGCATCGGCGAGCTCGTGCACCTCGGGCACCGCGATCGCGCTGCCTCCCGTGAGGACCACGATCAGTTTCCGGGCATGCTTGCGCAACTCGACCAGGAATTCCCGCTGCACGGCCGGCAGCTCGATGAGCTCGCGGTCGCCGCCGCTCGGGGAGGCAACCGTGTCGCCCTCCTCACCCTCAAGCGAGGGATCGAGGCCGATCACCGCGATGGTGAGTTCGTTCTCCGCCGCGGTGTTGTAGGTGTAGTTGACTCCCGGAGCCATCGGGCTCGAAAGGGGCGAGCCGGTGCGGTAGACGACGCGGCAGCCTTCCGGCGCCCGCTCGATGATGCCCTCGGCCACCGTGACCAGACGGGGGGAGAAGCCGTAGTAGTTGCCGAGCAGGGCGGTGGTGCTGACGGCGGTCGGGCCGCACACCAGGATGCTCTCGTGGTCCTGGCGCAACGGGAGAATGCCATTGTTCTTGAGCAGCACGATGGACTCGACGGCGGCCTCGCGGGCGAGGGCGCGGTGCGGCTCGCTGTCGATGATGGCGGTCGATGTGCCCGACCACGGCACCCGGGCCGGCGGGTCGAAGAGGCCGAGCTTGAACTTTGTGGCCAGCAGGCGGCGCAGCGAAACCTCGATCTGCGCCTCCGTGACCAGCCCGTCGCGGACGGCGACGACGAGGTCGTTGTAAGTGCAGCCGCAGTTCAGGTCGCAGCCGTTCCTGACGGCGAGGGCGGCGGACTCGGCGGCGTTTTTCGTGACCTTGTGGTGCTGGTGGAAATCATCGATGGCGCCGCAATCGCTGACGAAGTGGCCCTGGAACTTCCAGCGACCGCGGAGGATGTCGCCGATGAGGAAGCGGCTCGCGCAGCACGGCTCGCCGAGGGTGCGGTTGTAGGCGCCCATGACGGCCTCGACGCCGGCGTGCACCAGCTTCTCGAAGGCGGGGAGATAGGTCTCGGCCAGGTCCTTGGGCGTCGGCTGCGCGTCGAAATTGTGGCGCGCCTGCTCCGGGCCGCTGTGCACGGCGTAGTGCTTGGCGCAGGCCGCCGTCTTCAGGTAGCGCGGATCTTGGCCCTGCAGGCCGCGCACCATGGCGACGCCCAGCTCCCCGGTGAGGCAGGGATCCTCGCCGAAGGTTTCCTGGCCGCGGCCCCAGCGCGGGTCGCGGAAAATGTTGATGTTGGGCGTCCAGAAGGTGAGGCCCTGATACTGCCCGTGCCGGCCGGCGGCCAGCGCAGCGTGGTGCTTGGCGCGGGCCTCGTCGGAAATCACGCCGGCGACGCGCCGCACCAGGGCGCGGTTCCAGGTGGCGCCGAGCCCGATGACCTGGGGGAAGACGGTTGCGCGGCCGTTGCGGCCGACGCCGTGGCAGGCCTCGTTCCACCAGTTGTAGGCGGGAACGCCGAGCCGCTCGACCGCGTTGTTCTCGTGCAGCAGCTGGTTGATTTTCTCCGGCAGCGTTAGCCGACCGACCAGGTCATCGATGCGACGATCCATCGGGACAGCGGGATCAAGGAAGGGAAGCGGGGCCGCCATGGTAGAAGAAGAGGAGGGCACGGGAGTGAAAGATGCGGCTGGCGAGATGTCAGCAATGGAGATCGACGAAGAAAGGGGCGCGTAGACGGTCGCGGCGGGCCGGCAGATGGGGGTAGGAAGCCGCAACGGGAACTCTCGTTTTTCCCGCAAAGGTGGACAAGGGATCGGGCATACTAACTATAGACTTGAAGCGGTCGCTCTAAACCGACGGAATGTCCGTGCCCCATGAACGAGCGCCGCATCACCCTCGCGGTCATTGCCAAGAAAGCCGGTGTGCACGTGACTACCGTGTCGCTGGCCCTGCGCAACCACCCGCGGCTGCCGCCGGCGACCCGCGCGCGCATCCAGGCGCTGGCCGAGCAGATGGGCTACCGGCCCGACCCGATGCTGCGCGCGCTGGTGTCCTACCGCGGCAAGGTCATGGAGCGGCGCAACACGCCGACGCTCGCCTACGTGACCAACTGGACCACGCGCTGGGGCTGGAAGAAGGTCACGGCCCACCCCGACTTCTATGCCGGCGCCGAGGCCATGGCCAACCAGCTCGGCTACCGGCTGGAACATTTCTGGATGCGCGAGCCGGGCCTGACGCACGGCCGGCTGAGCCGCATGCTGTATTCGCGCGGCATCAGCGGCCTGATCATCGCCTCGCACGGCCGCGAGATGGGCGACGCCCTGCAGTTCGACTGGCCGAGCTTCAGCGCGGTGAAGATCGACTATTTCCCGCACCAGCCGGTGCTGCACAACGTCACGAACAACCAGTGCGACATCGTCCGCCTCGCGATGCAGAAGGTGATGGCGGCGGGCTACCGCCGCATCGGTTTCGTCATGCACCGCGGCTGGGACCACGCGGTCGACCACCTCTGGACGGCCGGCTTCCTCTGCGAGCAGCAGCACTTGCAGCCGCGCGAGCGCGTCGCCGCGCACATCTTCCCCGAACCGCTGCCGGTCGACCGCTGGTTCAACGAGAACAATTCCCCGGTGGTGGCGGACCAACCCGCCTTTGAGAAATGGTTCAACAAACACCGGCCGGAGGTGATCATCAGCAAGGGCGCCTTCGTGCTGCCGCTGCTCCGGAAGATGGGCCTGCGCATCCCGAAGGACGTGGCCTTTGTCGACGTCTTCCTGGAGAAGACGGACGGCGTAACGGCCGGCGTCCGCCAGAACCACGAGACGGTCGGCGGCGTCGCGGTGGAAATCCTGGCGGGCCAGCTCCAGCACAACAAATACGGCGTGCCGGAGATCCCGACCACCACCTACGTCGAGGGGACCTGGTTCGACGGCCAGTCCTGCCCCGTGCCCGGTGGGGCGGCCGGGAGAGTGTAAAATCGGCGGCAGGTTCCCGCCTTTATTTGCAAGGATTGCGTAGTGATGTGGCTGGAACTGGCTACATTGGACCATGAAGACGATCCTTGTCCCCGTCGACCTGTCGGTCGCGACCTCGCGCGTATGCGACGCGGCCTGCGCCCTCGCCCAGATGTCCGGTGCCCGCCTGGTGCTCCTTCATGTGGTCCAGCCGCCGACCCCGCTCATCGTCTACGATTACTACGCCTTTGATACCGGCATGATGGCCAAGGCGATCGCGGCCGGGGAGAAATTTGCGGCGCGGAAGCTTCTGGCGCTGGGCCGCCGCTGCGAGCGCCGGGGCCTGAAAGTGCAGGCCGTGCAGTGCACGGGCCAGCCGCTGGCGACCATCCTGGACAAGGCGGCCGAGACCAAGGCGGCCTACATCGTCATCGGTTCCCACGGGCACGGCGCGGTGTTCGACCTGCTGGCCGGCAGCACGACGCAAGGCGTCCTGCGGAAGGCCCGCCAACCCGTGCTGGTGGTGCCCATGGGCCGGCGCTGAGGCGGCGCAACCGTCATCGGGAGGTCATCATGGATTTGTTCAAGGCCATCTACCAGCGCCGCTCCGTGCGGCATTTCTCGGATGCCGAGGTCACGGCCGGAATGGTGCACGACCTCCTCCGGGCCGCGACGCAGGCCCCGAGTGCGCTCAACCGCCAGCCCTGGGCCTTCGCCGTTTTGCATGGCCGGCAGCGGCTGGCGGACTGTTCGCAGCGGGCCAAGGCGCACCTGCTGGCCACCTGTGAGGCATCGCTCAGCCAGGATCCGTTCGTCGACACGTATGCGTGCGCGGACGTCGACCTTTTCCACGGGGCCGACACGCTCATCGTGATCTACGCCAGGCCGGGGCGCGGGGCGCCGGTCGACGACTGCTTCCTCGCGGCGGAAAACCTCCTGCTGGCGGCGCACGGCCTGGGCCTGGGCAGCTGCCCGGTCGGGTTTGCCCGGCCGTGGTTCAACCTGCCGGAGGTCAAGGCGGAGCTGGGCGTCCCGTCCCACTATGTGGCGGTGCTGCCGGTGGTCATCGGCCACCCCGCGGGGCCGGTGCCGGCGGTGGCGCGGCACGATCCGGAGACCGTCTGCTGGCAATGGGGCGAGTGAGTGCCGGTGGGCGCATTTTGATGGTTGCCGGTCGACTTCCGGGAGCTAGGTTCGGGTGACGTGTCCACGCCCGATAACAAAGCTACGCGCAGCCGCGCCCTGGTTGAACAGCTCAAGCGCTCGGAAATCTACCGCGATTACGAAAAGGCGTTCCGGGAGACCACCGGCCTGCCCTTCAACCTCCGGGCAATCGAGTCCTTCGACCTGCCGCACCATCATGATCCGAAGGAGAACCCCTTCTGCGCGCTCATGGCCACGTCCAACCAGTCTTGCGCCGCCTGCCTCCAGCTCCAGCGCAAGGTCGAGGAGGAGGCGCAGCTCGAGCCCAAGACCCTCAAGTGCTTCGCCGGCCTCTGCGACTCCGCCGTGCCGGTGCGCGTGGGGGAGAACCTCGTGGCCTTCCTTCAGACCGGCCAGATCCTGCTGCACCAGCCGACCAAGAAGGAATTCACCAAGGTCACCCGCGAGCTCCTCAAGTTCGGCGTCGATACCGACATGAAGCGCCTGGAGGAGGCGTATTTTCAGTCCCGGGTCCTCAACAAGAAGCAACACGATGCCGTGCTGCGGCTGCTCGCCATCTTCGCCCAGCACCTGTCGTCGCTGAGCAACCAGCTCATGGTCAGCGCCGAGCAGGTCGAGTCCCCGATGATCACCCGCGCCAAGCTCTTCATCAGCGAGCACCAGGACGAGGACGTGTCGTTGCGCCAGGTCTCGGCGGCGGTCAACACCAGCGCGTTCTATTTCTGCAAGATGTTCAAGCAGGCGACGGGCCTGACGTTCACCGACTACCTGGCCCGCATGCGCATCGAGAAGGTGAAAAATCTCCTGCTGAACCCGCACAAGCGCATCAGCGAGGTGGCGTATGAGACCGGTTTCCAGTCGCTTTCGCAGTTCAACCGCGTTTTCCGCCGGGTGACGGGCGAGTCGCCAACCGTGTGGCGCGAGAAACTGCCGGGTCAGGTCGCCTGAGCGCGGGCCGCGGGAGCCTCCCGGGCCGCCCGGCGGCCCGATAGGGCAGGGTGGCCTGCGGCCCGGTGCGCGGCCTTTGGCCGGTTGCGCAAAAAATGCGCGGCAACAACCAATGCGTGCAGAGCGCGTGGGGGTGGGCGGCTGCTATGCTGACGGCCCAGACATACCACGCATGTCCGTCATCCCAATCACAGTCTTCTTCAGCCTCCTGCTCGCCGGGATCTTCATCGCCCTCTTCGCCCGTGAGCAGCTCCGCCGGTCCTTCGCCGGTGCCGAACGCGACTCCCTTCTTCCCCTGGCGGACGAAGCGCGCCGGCCCGAGTCCGCCGGCCACGAGCACGCCGAGGCCGGTCATGACCACGGCGACGACGCCTGCGGTTGCCGGGACGGTTCCCGCCCCCCCTGCGCCGGCTGCCTGAAAAGCCCCACTTCCGCCGAACCCCAGCCCCATACCACGCTCCCATGACAACAGGTCAAAAAGTCACCATCGAGTTCAATGACCGGATCGTCCGGCAGTTCATGCTCGCCTCCATCATCTGGGGTGCCGTCGGCATGCTTGTCGGCGTCCTGGTCGCCACCCAGCTCAACTTCTGGCAGGCCAATTTCGGCCAGGCCTGGCTCAGCTTCGGCCGCCTGCGGCCCCTGCACACCAACGCCGTCATCTTCGCCTTCGTCGGCAACATGATGTTCGCGGGCGTCTATTACTCGACGCAGCGCCTCGTGAAGGCCCGCCTCGCGAGCGATTTTCTCTCCAACCTCCATTTCTGGGGCTGGCAGCTGATCATCGTGGCCGCCGCGATCACCCTCCCGCTCGGCCTGACCCGCGGCAAGGAATACGCCGAGCTCATCTGGCCCATCAACATCGCGGTCGCGGTCATCTGGGTGGTCTTCGCCGTCAACTTCTTCTGGACCCTCGGCCGCCGGCACGAGAAATCCCTCTACGTCGCCATCTGGTTCTACATCGCCACGATCATCACCGTGGCGATGCTCTACATCGTCAACCACCTGTCGGTCCCGACCTCGATGCTGCACAGCTACCCGGTCTTCGGCGGCGTGCAGGACGCGCTGGTCCAGTGGTGGTATGGGCACAACGCCGTGGCGTTCTTCCTCACCACGCCGATCCTGGGCATCATGTATTATTTCCTGCCGAAGGCGGCGGGGCGCCCGGTCTATTCCTACCGGCTGTCGGTGGTCCACTTCTGGTCGCTGGTCTTCCTCTACATCTGGGCCGGCCCGCACCACCTCCTCAACACCGCGCTGCCCAACTGGCTCCAGCTCCTCGGCACGACGTTCTCCCTCATGCTCTGGGCGCCCTCGTGGGGCGGCATGCTCAACGGCCTGCTCACGCTGCGCGGCGCCTGGGGCAAGCTCCGCACCGACCCGGTCATCAAGTTCTTCGCGGCCGGCGTCACCTTCTACGGCATGTCCACCTTCGAGGGCCCCCTGCTTTCCATCAAGCAGGTCAACGCCCTCGCGCACTACACCGACTGGATCATCGGCCACGTCCACGTCGGCACGCTCGGCTGGAACGGCTTCATGGCCGCCGGCATGTTCTACTGGCTCGTGCCGCGCCTCTGGAGCAAGCCGCTCTACTCGATCTCGCTGGCCAACCTCCACTTCTGGCTCGGGACCTTCGGCATCCTCCTCTATGTCTCCGCGATGTGGGCCTCGGGCATCACCCAGGGCCTCATGCTCAACGCCACGGCCGAGGGCGGCACGATCCTGAAGTATCCCAATTTCCTGGAGACGGTGAACGCGATCCGCCCGCTCATGCTCCTGCGCGTCGTGGGTGGCGGCCTCTACCTCGTGGGCTTCCTGATCATGGCCTACAATATCTTCCGCAGCATCAAGGGCGCGGTTGCCGTCAACGGCACGATGGAAGTCTACGTCGAGGCGCCGGCCCCGCAGGACCGCATGGGCCTGGGCCGCACCTTCTTCAACGCGCCGGTCATCTACACCCTGCTCGCCGTGCTGGGCAGCTTCATCTGGATGTTCACCAGCGGCTGGCTCAACATCATCGGCCTCATCGGCACCGCCTTCACGGTGCTGCTGGCCATCGGCCACTTCGAGACCCGCGGCACGCAATGGGGCGACTGGTATGACCGCCTCCTGGTCAACGCGCTGCCGTTCACCGTCCTGACCTTCCTCGCCGTCGTCGCCGGCGGCCTCATCCAGATCATCCCGATGATCACGATCGACCGGCGCCTCCAGACCGAGGACCGCATCGCCCGCGTCTACACGCCGCTTGAGCTCGCCGGCCGCGACCTCTTCGTCCGCGAGGGCTGCTACCTCTGCCACTCGCAGATGATCCGCACGCTCGTGCCGGACGTCATGCGCTACGGTGATTACTCCCGCCTCGGCGAGTCGATCTGGGACCACCCGTTCCAATGGGGTTCCAAGCGCAACGGCCCCGACCTCTCGCGCGTCGGCGTCAAATACAACGACGCCTGGCACTACGACCACCTCGACAACCCGCGGAACATCTCCGTCGGCTCCAACATGCCGGCCTACACCTGGCTCAAGGAGAACGCGACCGACTACGCCGCGCTACCCTCGAAGATCCGCGTCCAGCGCATGCTCGGCGTGCCGTTCCCGTCCTGGTCGCCGGCGCTGATCGACACGCTCGCGAAGGAGCAGGCGAAGGACATCGCCAAGGAACTCCGCGCGCAGGGCCGCTACGTCGATCCCGACCGCGAGATTGTCGCCCTCATCGCCTACCTCCAGTGCCTCGGCAAGACCTGGGAACCGTCCTCCGCCGCCCCCGCGCCCGCCGCCGCCACGCCCTGAACGATTTCCGCCCTGAATTCATAAACCCCAACCCACGCCTCCCATGCTCACCCGCATCATCTACGAAGACTGGCAGCTGATTTTTCCCGTCGTCGCCCTCGCCGTCGCCTCGTGCGTCTTCATCGCCGCCGCCGTGCGCGCCGCCCGCATGAAGCCCGACCAGGCCGACCGCATGGCCAGCATGCCGCTCGAGAACGAATAACCCCGGTGGCCGCCGATCGCCCCATCGGCGGCTGACGGCGGCCGGACACCGCCGCCGACCTCCTCCGCCTCTCCCCATGAACTCCTCTCCTCAACCTCCCGCCGGGAACGACGCCGAGCCCGCGCTCCGGCCGCACACCTACGATGGCATCCAGGAATACGACCAGCGGCTCCCGAACTGGTGGCTCAACACCCTCTACGGCGCCATCATCTTCTGGGTCGTCTACTGGTTCGCCCACATGATCGCCGGCCTGGTGCCCTCCGACGGCTCGCAGGTCGATGCCGCCATGAGCCGCATCGCCGCCGCCAAGATGGCCAGCTCCATTGATGTCACCAACGACGCCAAGTTCTGGGAGATGGCCGCGAACCCGGTGTTCGTCGAGGCCGGCAAGCAGACCTTCACCTCCCTCTGCACGCCCTGCCACCTGCCGAGCCTGCGCGGCAAGTCCGAGAGCCCCACGGCGGTCGGCCCCGACCTGACGGACACCGCCTGGATCCACGGCGGCACGCCGAAGGAGATCTACAACACCGTCTCGAAGGGCGTCCTCGCCAAGGGCATGCCCACCTGGGAGCCCGTGCTCGGCCAGAAGAAGACCGCCGAGGTCGTGGCCTTCGTGCTCAGCCACCACCACCAGGGGGAACCCATCACCGTCGAAGTCCCGAAGTAACCCGGGCAGTGCGCCGCCCGCGGCTGCACTCCGCCTTCGCTATTCCGGCTCAACCCACGCATGAGCACTGACCCCGTCACTTCGGCGCCCCCGCCTCGCCGGCCCGCCCACCGGCCGATCGTCGACTCTGTCACGACCATCAACCGCGACGGCTCGCGCTACTTTCTCTACCCGGCCGACGCGCGCGGCCGTTTCTCGACGGCGCGCCGGCTGAGCGCCTACTTTCTCATCGCGGTCTACCTGCTGCTGCCCTGGATCCCGGTCAACGGCTATCCCGCCGTGTTTCTCGACCTCGCGGAGCGCCGCTTCCACTTCTTCGGCTACACACTCGCCGCGCAGGAGGCCTGGCTCCTGTTCTTCGGCGTCAGCGGCCTCGGGTTCGCGCTCTTTTTCATCACCGCGCTCTTCGGCCGCCTGTGGTGCGGCTGGGCCTGCCCGCAGACCGTGTTCCTCGACCACGTCTTCCGCCGCATCGAGCGCTGGCTCGAGGGCGACGCCCCCGCGCGCCGCGCGCTGAAGGCCGCGCCGATGACGGCGGGCAAGTTCGCCCGCCGGGCCGCGAAGCACACGCTCTACGCCCTCGCCGCGCTGGTCATCACCCACCTGTTCCTCGCCTACTTCGTCAGCCTGCCCGAGCTCTGGCTCTTCATGCACGAGGCCCCGGGCGAGCACTGGGGCGCGTTCCTCTTCGTCTTCATCGCCGCGGCCGGGCTCTATTTCAACTTCGCCTGGTTCCGCGAGCAGCTGTGCATTGTCATCTGCCCCTACGGCCGGCTGCAGTCCGCGCTCACCGACGACCACACGATGTCCATCGGTTACGACCTGAAACGCGGCGAGCCGCGCGGGCACATCGGCACGCCCGATGCCGGCGCCTGTATCGACTGCAACCGCTGCGTGCAGGTCTGCCCGACGGGCATCGACATCCGCCACGGCCTGCAGCTGGAGTGCATCGGCTGCGCGGCCTGCATCGACGCCTGCGACGAGGTCATGGCGAAGGTCAAGCGCCCGCTCGGCCTCATCCGCTATGATTCCTTCGCCGGCCTCGCCGGCCAGAAGACGCGCTGGATCCGCCCGCGCACCATCCTCTACGGCGTGCTGCTGCTGATCGGCATCACGGTGGCGGCCCTCGCCTTCTCAAGCGTCAAACCGGCGAACTTCCTCGTCTACCGCATGAGCGGCGCCGCCTACTTCGTGGGCAAGGACGAGGTCCGCGACCAGTTCATGGTGCGCATCGTCAACAAGCGCGCGGTGTCCGCCACCTTCACCGTCGCCCTCGAGGGCGTGCCCGCCGGCATCCGCCAGACGGGTTTCTCCGCCCCGATCACGCTCGCCCCGCTCGCGGAATCGGTGAGCCCGCTGATCCTGCTCGCGGAACGCAAAAATTACCGCGGACCGTTCAAGTTCACTGTCAAGGTGACGGACGCCGGCCACACCTTCACGCTCGCCCGCGAGGTCGAGTTCATCGGCCCCGACGCCCGCCTGCTGGAGGAGGAAGACCATGAAAATGGGACCAAGCGTTAAACTCTGGCTCTGCGTGTGCGCCGGGTTCGCCCTCATCGTGACGGCCTACTTCTTCGCGTTTCGCGCGGCGCATGCCGCGCAGATCCAGGATGTCCCGCTCGCGACCAAGGGAGGCCGGCCGTGACGGCTGAGCTCGCCGGGATCACCGGTCCGGGCACGGCCTTCCTCGCCGGGCTGGTCACGAGCCTGCACTGCGCCGGGATGTGCGGCCCGCTGGCCTGCGCGCTCATGCCGGCCGCCCGGGACGACAGCGACCCGCAGGTCGTCGCCACGACCTATCACCTGACGCGCATCGCGGGCTACGCGCTGCTCGGGGCGCTCGCGGGCGGGATCGGCCGCCTGCCGCTCGTGCTGCTGGGGGAAAGCGCGCTGCGCTACCTGCCGTGGCTGCTGGTCGCCTTCTTCGTCGCCATCGCCTTCCGGCTCGACCAGCGCCTGCCGCGGCTGCCGCTGCTGGGGCGGGCCTACGCCGCGCTGCTGGCGCGGCTGCGTTCGGGCTCGCGCGTGCGCGCGGCCGGGGCGCTCGGGCTGGCCACGCCGCTGCTGCCCTGCGGGCCGCTCTATTTTCTGCTCTCGCTGGCGCTGCTCTCCGGTTCCGCCCTGCGCGGGGCGGAGACCCTGCTGGCCTTCGGCCTCGGCACGGTGCCGCTGCTCTGGTTCGCGCAGGCCAACTTCCACTGGCTGCGCCAGCGGCTCAGCCCGCGCCTCCTGGCTCGCACCCAGAGCGTGATGGCGCTGGCGGTCGCGGCGCTCCTGGTCTGGCGCCTGCGCGGGACCATCGGACTTGGCGGGCCGGGGGCGACGGACTTCGTGTGTTTCTGACCATGATTTCCACGACAAACAATTGGGTGGGCGGGGGCGGACGGAACAGGCGCGAGTGCGTGGACTGCGTGCCGGCCGATTTGCTCCCGTCCACCTTTCTTTCCCCGGCCAACGGGGCGGGGCGGGGCCGCGGCATGATTTCCGCGGCAAACAATTTGGTGGGCGGGACCGGACGGAACAGGCGCGAGTGCGTGGACTGCGTGCCGGCCGGTTCGATTCCGTCCACCATTACTTTCCCGGGTCAACCGGGACCGGACGGGGGCCACAGCGTGAGCCTCGCGACGGACCATTTGGTGGGCGGGACCGGACGGAACAGGTGCGAGTGCGTGGACTGCGCGCCGGCCGGTTCGATTCCGTCCACCATTACTTTCCCGCGCCAGCGGGACCGGGCGGAGGCCGCAGCGTGAGCTCCGCGACGGGTGATTTGGTGGACGGGGGTGAGCGGGACAGGTTGCGAGTGCGTGGACTGCGCGCCGACTGTCTCACCCCCGCCCATCATTGCCGTCATTGCGGCACGACGCTGGCCGGCGAGTCCGCCATCGAGTCGGGTTTCTGCTGCGCCGGCTGCAGCTACGTGTTTCGCCTGGTGCACGAGCACGGGCTGGACGGCTATTACAAGATCCGCGACGCGGTGGTCGCCCCCGCGGGGGAGGCGGTTTTCCAGCCGCGCGACTACGCCTGGCTGGTCGATCTGCAGAAGGAGGCCGAGCTTTCGCCCGGCGTGCCGGAGCTGATCCTCGAGGTGCAGGGCATTTCCTGCGCGGGCTGCGTTTGGCTCATCGAGAAGGTCTTCGACCAGCAGCCGGGCTCGCTCCACATCGAGACCGACGCGCAGGTCGGCCGCATGCGCTTCCGCTGGACGCGCGGCGTCTTCGACGCGCCGCGTTTTGCGCGCGCGCTGCAGTCCTTCAACTACCTCGCCGGCCCGCCCGGCGCGGAGCCCGCCGTGTCCGAGAGCCGGCGGCTGGTGCGGCGGATCGGGCTCTGCGCGGCGTTCGCGATGAACATCATGCTGTTCGCGCTGCCGGTCTACTTCGGGATGGACAAGACCTTTGCCTACGCGCGGCTCTTCGGGCTCCTCTCGGCGTCGTTCGCCACCCTGAGCGTCCTGGTGGGCGGCGGCTACTTCTTCAGCAGGGCCTTCCGTGCCCTGCGCGAGCGCGTCATGCACATCGACCTGCCGATCGCGGTCGGCATCATCGGCGCTTACACCGGCTCGCTCTACGGCTGGCTGAGCGGCCGCGAGTCGTTCGTCTATTTCGATTTTGTCGGGACTTTCATCCTCCTGATGCTCGTGGGCCGCTGGGCGCAGGTCGCCGCGGTCGAGGGCAATCGCCGCCGGCTCCTCACGGCGCAGGCCCGGCCCGACAAGGTCCGGATCATCGCGCCGGACGGCACGGTCGCCGAGCGCGCGGTCGAGAATCTCCGTTCCGGCGAGAGCTTCCTCCTCCGTCCGGGTCAGGTCGTGCCGGTTGAGGCGCAGCTCGAGAGCGCCGGTGCCACCTTCGGCACAGCGTGGATCAACGGCGAGGCCGACCCGCGCGAGTGCCGGGCCGGGGCGCGCCTTCCGGCCGGAGCGGTCAGTCTCAGCCGCACGGAGGTGCGCCTGCGCGCCGCCCAGGCTTGGAGCGAGTCGCTGCTGGCCCAGCTGCTGCAGCCGGCGAAGCGCGGGGTCTTCCGCCACCAGTTCATCGAGCGGATCGTGTCGGGCTACCTCGTTGGTGTTTTCGTCGTCGCCACCGCCACCGGGCTCGCGTGGTGGTTTTCCTCCCACGACGCCGTCCGGACCTGGTCGGTCGTCACGGCGGTGCTGGTCGTCTCCTGTCCCTGCGCCATCGGCCTGGCCTTTCCGCTGGCCGACGAGCTCGCGGCCGTCGCGCTGCGGCGCGGCGGGGTGTTCGTGCGCGAGGCCGACCTCTGGCCGCGGCTCGGCCGCATCCGCAAGATCGTCTTCGACAAGACCGGCACGCTCACGCTCGAGACCCCGGTCCTGCGCAATCCCGCGGCGCTGACGGCGCTGGACCCCGCGGCCCGCGCGGCGCTGCTCGCGCTGGTGCGCGACAACCCCCATCCGGTCAGCCAGAGCCTCTACGAGAACCTCCTCTCGGCCGGCCGGCCGGCCGAGGCCATGGAAGGGAACATCACCGAGGATCCCGGCATGGGCGTCGCCCTGCAGGGTGCGAACGGGCACTGGTCGCTCGGCCGCCCGGGCTGGCGGGGCGGCACGGTGCCGGCCATCCAGACGGAGGACCACGACACGGAATTTGCGCATGACGGCATGGTGCTCGCGCGGTTCCGCTTCGCTGACACGGCCCGGGCGGGCGCGCGCGCGGAAATCGATGCGCTGCGGAGCCAGGGTTTCGAGGTTTTCATTCTTAGCGGCGACCGTCGCGCCAAGGTGGCGGAGATGGCCGCCGCCCTCGGCCTGCCGCCGGGAAACGCCCTGGGCGAATGCACCGCGCAGGAAAAGGCGGACTGGCTGCGCCAGCACGACCGCCGCGACACGCTGATGCTCGGCGACGGGGCGAACGACAGCCTCGCCTTCAACGCGGCTTTTGCCCGGGGCACGCCGGTCATCCACCGCGGGGTGCTCGAGTCGAAGGCTGATTTCTATTACCTCGGCCGCGGGCTCGGCGGCCTGCGCGACCTTTTCGCGGTCAATGCGGCCCGCCGCCGCACGCAGGCTTGGCTGCTGGGCTTCTCCGTCACATACAACGCGCTGGCGGTCGGGCTGGCCGTCGCCGGCCACATGAGCCCGTTGCTCGCGGCGATGCTGATGCCGGCCAGCTCTCTGCTGTCGCTGGCCATCGTCGCCGGCGGCATGCGGTCGGTCGCGGCTGGCCGGCCGGCAGCCTGAGGTTGGGGCCGGTTTGAACGGAAGACGGGTGGCTGCGGCCGGGCCCGCCCCGGGCGACGTGTAACCCAATAGGTTACACTTGCCTTGGGCGGCTGCGTCGTTGGCTTGGGGGTGCTTCCATCATGCCAGCCAAGCGCGCCTCCGTCTATATTCTCCGCTGTGCCGACAAGACCTTCTATATCGGCACCGCCAAGGACGTGCGCGCGCGGCTTGCCGTGCACAATGCCGGCAAGGGCGCCAAGTATACGCGGCCGCGGCTGCCGGTGAGGGTCGTTTGGCAGGAAGGACCGATGAGCCTCACGCGAGCGTTGCAGCGCGAATACCAGTTGAAGCAGTTGACGCGCGCGAAGAAGCAGGCGCTCATCAGGGGCACGCTCAAAGTGCCCCGGCCACGCTGATCCCACGCGATGCTTTTTCTCAACAAGTTCCTGCCGGTCTTCGTGCTCCCGCTGGGCCTGGCCTTGCTGCTGCTCCTGCTCGCTGTTTGGCGGAAAAAACGCTGGCCGGTGGTGGCGGCGGTTCTGTTGCTCTATGTCTGCAGCACGCCTTATGTAGGCAGCCGGTTGCTCGGCTGGCTGGAATCGCGCTACGCGGCGATCCCGGTCGCGGAGGCCGGGCCGGCGGACGCCGTGGTGGTGCTTGGTGGAATCCTCGGCCCCAAGGCCGCACCCGGCTTCGTTCCCAACTGGACCGAATCGGTCGAGCGGTTCGATGCCGGCGTCGCGCTGGTGCAGGCCGGCCGGGCGGAGCACCTGGTCTTCACCGGCGCGCGGATCGCCTGGGAGGCCCGGGAGGTGAGCGAGGGCGAGGAACTGCGCCAGCTCGCGGTGGCGCGGGGAATCGCGCCGGGGAAGATCATCGTCACGCGGGATATCGACAACACGGCGACGGAGGCGCGCGCCGTCGCCGACCTGATGAAGGCGCAGGGCTGGAAGCGCGTGATCCTCGTCACGACCGGCTGGCACATGCCGCGCTCGGCGTATCTCTTTCGGCGGGCGGGCGTGGACTGCGTCATTTTCCCGGTCGACTTCCGTTTCGACCGGGAGCGGCCGGTGGCCGTGGTCGACTTCCTGCCCAAGGCGGATGCCCTGATGATGACCGAGACGGCGCTGCGCGAACTCTACGGCAACGCGTTCTACCGCCTCTTCCGCTGAGCCTTCGCGGGCTTGGGCGGCGGGGTGTGGATGAAAGGCGTGTAGACCGCCGCCGACTTGCGCGGGAACCGGCCGCTCAGGCGCACACCTTCGTCGACGGATTCCTGGGACTTCACGTGGCCGGCGGCGTGCAGCTTGGCCACGACGTCGTAGCGGCTGTGCGGGATGAGCAGGTCGACGGACTCGAGGTTGTCGATCGCGAGCTCCTCGCAGCGGCGCAGGAGCGCATCGAGCCCGGCCCCCGTGTGCGCGCTGATGAACAACGCCTCCGGGTGCTGCGCGCGCATGCGGGCCAGCGTCTTGGCGTCGGCGGCGTCCACCTTGTTGAACACGGTGATGGTCGGCTTGCCGGCCGCCCCGAGTTCGCCCAGGACGGCAAGCGTGGTGGCGTGGTGCTGCTCCACGTTCGGGTTCGTGACGTCGAGCACGTGGATGAGGAAATCGGACACGACGACCTCCTCGAGCGTGGCCTTGAAGGCCTCGACCAGCCGGTGCGGCAGCCGGCGGATGAAGCCGACGGTGTCGGTCACGAGCAGGGTCCGGCCGTCGGGCAGGGCGAACTGCCGGGTGGTCGGGTCAAGCGTGGCGAAGAGCTTGTCGACGGCGAGGACGGACGCGCCGGTGAGCTTGTTGAGCAGGGAGGACTTGCCGGCGTTGGTGTAGCCGACGATGGCGGCGCCGGGCACGGGCGTGCGCTGGCGCTTGCGGCGCTGGGTGGCGCGCTGCGAGATGACCGAGACCAGTTCCTCCTTGAGGTGGGCGATGCGGTCGCGCACGACGCGACGGTCCTGCTCGAGCTGGGTCTCGCCTTCGCCGCCCATGGAGCCCTTGCCGCGCTGGCGCGAGAGGTGGGTCCAGGCGCGCGTGAGGCGAGGCAGGGAATACTCCATGCGGGCCAGCGCGACCTGGAGCACGGCCTCGCGCGTCTGGGCGCGGTCGGCGAAGATCTCGAGGATGACCTCCTGCCGGTCGATGACGGCGAGGCCGGACTCCTTCTCCCAGTTGCGCTGCTGGCTGGGCGAGAGCTCGCTGTCGATGACGATGAGGTCGGCGCCGTCCTCCTTCGCGAGGGCGATGAGCTCGGCGGCTTTGCCGCTGCCGACGAGGAATTTGGGCTGGGGTTGGCGCAGGCTGATGAAGGTCGTGCGCGTGATGGTCAGGCTGAGATTCTCGACCAGTTCCCGGAGCTCGCCGAGCAGCTCCTCGCCTTCGCCGGGCGCCATGTCGGGCGTCTGCAGGCCGACCAGCAGCGCGCGTTGCACCGGTTTGTTTTCTAGCGGGAAGTCAGCCATGGGTCTTCCCTCAGTAAGTCGCGGCGCACCGCTAGTCAACTTATGTCATGAATAGGCCGGAGCCGCTCCGGGTTGCGGGCTGGACAGGCTGGCGTGCGCGGCCCAAACTGCCGCCGCTTTCGGATCGCTGTTTGGTTGTCACCCGTTTTGCCCGCGGAGGTAGGCATGTTGGAAAAGTAGATGCATAGGGGATGTAACTCGCTTTTTCCGTGTCCGCCTCCGCGGGCTTCTTAACCTTTCGGACCGGGGCGCTGGTTTACGGCGCCCGGGAAACCGATCAGGCCAGTTTGTCGCCGCGTTGTGCCAACGCGTGCGGGGATGTCTCACCCGGGGACGAACTGGATCCTGTTTCAGAGGGGAAATGTCGGTTCCGGCTGGAACGCCGCATGCAAGACAAGGGTCCTTACTACCATGGACTCCCAGAAAATGACCGTCATGTCGCGCCAGGCCGTGCAGGAGGCGCAGAACGAGGCCCACCGCCGCTCGCACAACGAGGTGGAGACGTGGCATCTGCTTGTCGCGCTGCTCGCCCAGGAGGGCGGCATCGTCCCTGCGCTCGTCGAGAAGCTCGGGCTCACGGTCAGCGCCATGCAGCTCGCGGCCAACCGCGAGCTTGAGCGCGTGCCGAAGGTCTCCGGCGCGGTTGATGTCTCCAAGATTTACGTCACGCAGGCCCTGAACGAGGTGCTGACCCAGGCCGAGAAGGAGGCCGAGTCGCTCAAGGACGAGTATGTGAGCGTCGAGCATCTGTTCCTCGCGCTCATCAAGACCGGCCAGCCGGCCGCAATGAAGAAATACTTCGCCAGCTTCGGGCTCGACCGGGCCAAGGTGCTGGCCGAGCTCAAGCAGATGCGCGGCAGCCAGCGCGTCACGTCCGACAATCCCGAGACGACCTACAACGCGCTCGAGAAATACGGCATCGACCTCGTCGCGCAGGCCCGGAAGGGCAAGCTCGACCCCGTGATCGGCCGCGACGCGGAGATCCGCCGAGCCATCCGCATCCTTTCCCGCAAGACCAAGAACAACCCCGTGCTCATCGGCGAGCCCGGCGTTGGCAAGACCGCCATCGTCGAGGGGCTCGCCCAGCGCATCCTGCGCGGCGACGTGCCCGAGGGGCTGAAGGACAAGACCGTGTTCGCCCTCGACATGGGTGCGCTCATCGCCGGCGCGAAATACCGGGGCGAATTCGAGGAGCGCCTGAAGGCCGTGCTCAACGAGGTCAAGGGCGCCGAGGGGCGCATCATCCTCTTCATCGACGAGCTCCACACCATCGTCGGCGCCGGCAAGACCGAGGGCGCCATGGACGCGGGCAACCTCCTCAAGCCCATGCTCGCCCGCGGCGAGCTGCACTGCATCGGCGCAACCACGCTCGACGAATACCGCCAGCACATCGAGAAGGACCCGGCTCTTGAGCGCCGCTTCCAGCCCGTGGTGGTCGAGGAGCCGTCTGTCGAGGACGCGATCTCGATCCTTCGCGGCCTGCGCGAGCGCTACGAGCTGCACCACGGCGTGCGCATCCAGGACAATGCGCTTGTCTCCGCCGCAGTGCTCTCGCACCGCTACATCGCCGACCGTTTTTTGCCGGACAAGGCCATCGACCTCGTGGACGAGGCCTGCGCCATGATCCGGACCGAGATGGACAGCCTGCCGACGGAGCTCGACGAGCTGCAGCGCCGCGTCATGCAGCTGGAGATCGAGGATACTGCATTGCAGCTGGAGAAGGACGACGCCTCGAAGCGCCGCCTCACCGAGCTGCGCAAGGAACTGGCCAACGCCAAGGAACAGGCCACCGCCTTGCGCGCCGTCTGGCAGAAGGAGAAGGACTCCCTCGGCCGCGTGCAGAAGGTGCGCGAGGAACTCGAGGCCGCCCGGCTCGAGATGGCCAAGGCCGAGCGCAACTACGACCTCAACACGATCGCCGAGCTCAAGCACGGCCGCATCCCGCAGCTCGAGAAGGAACTCGCGAAGGCCGAGAAGACCGGCACCGCCAAGACCACGCTCGTCAAGGAGGAGGTTTCCTCGGAGGAGATCGCCGAGATCATTTCCAAGTGGACTCACATCCCCGTGACGCGCCTGCTCGAGGGCGAGAAGGAGAAGCTCCTCAAGCTCGAGGAGGTGCTGCACACGCGCGTCATCGGCCAGGACGAGGGCGTGCGGCTCGTGAGCGACGCCATCCTGCGCGCCCGCGCCGGCATCAAGGATCCGCGCCGCCCGATCGGCAGCTTCCTGTTCCTCGGGCCGACCGGCGTCGGCAAGACCGAGCTCGCGAAGACGCTCGCCGAGCAGCTCTTCGACTCCGAAAACAACCTCATCCGCCTCGACATGTCGGAATACATGGAGAAGCACAGCGTCGCGCGCATGATCGGCGCGCCTCCCGGCTACGTCGGCTACGACGAGGGCGGGCAGCTGACCGAGGCCGTGCGGCGCAAGCCGTATTCGGTCGTCCTCTTTGACGAGATCGAGAAGGCGCACCCCGACGTGTTCAACGTCCTGCTGCAGGTCCTCGACGACGGCCACATCACCGACAGCCAGGGCCGCACCGTGAGTTTCAAGAACACGGTCATCATCATGACCTCGAACATCGGCAGCCGCCACCTGCTCGAGGGCGTGACGGGCACCGAGATCCCCGAGAGCGTGCGCGAGGCGGTCATGGCCGACCTGCGGGCGTCGTTCCGTCCGGAGTTCCTCAACCGCGTCGACGAGACGGTGCTCTTCAAACCGCTGTCCCTCGAGGAAATCGAGAAGATCGTGGGCCTGCTGCTGGCGGACGTGAACAAGCGTCTCGCGGACAAGCGCGTCACGGTTGTCCTCGATGCCAAGGCCCGCGCCTGGGTGGCGGAGAAGGGCTACGACCCGGTCTTCGGCGCGCGCCCGCTGAAGCGTTTCCTGCAGCGCCATCTCGAGACGCGGCTGGCCCGCGCGCTCATTGCCGGCGAAGTGGCGGAGGACTCGACCGCCACCTTCAAGGTGAAGGGCGACGAGCTGGTGCTGGCCTAGAGGCGGTGCCCGGGAGGGCGGGGGGCTGGCGTGGACCCGCGACTCACGCGGGCGACGGGGAGCTTGCAGCTTGCGTCCGCCGCTGGTTTGCGGACTAGATATCCGGGCCGCCTCAGATTCCCATGCGCCTCCCAGTCCCGACTATTATCGGTCTAGTGTTGGCAATGGGCTTGGCCGGTTCCGGGAACCCGCTGCACGCGGCCGGCGAGTCAAAGCCGGTCCGGGTCGGGGTGCTGACCGACAATTATCCTTACTGCTTCCTCCAGGAGGACGGCACCCCGGCGGGTTTTTCCTACGAAATCGTGCGGGAACTCGAGCTGACCATGGGACTCAACTTCGAGCGGGTCGTGGGCCCGACGGATCGGATCGCCCGGGAGTTTGCGGAGGGGCGGCTGGACATGCTGCAGAGCCTCGCGGACTTCCCCGAGCGCCGGAAGACGGCGGGGTTCTCGGTGCCCTACCTGAATATGAGCGGTTCGATCTTCGTGCGGGCCGGCGAGACCCGCATCCACACCCTGGCCGACCTGCGCGGCCGGCGCGTATTGGTGCACCGCGGCTCGTTGGGGGAGACGGTGCTGCGTCGGGCCGGGCTGGCCGAATCGGTCGTCATCGTGCCGTCGGTCGAGGAAGCGCTGAAACGCCTCGACCGGGGGGAAGGCGATGCGACCCTGGCCTCGCACCTCACCGGCCTGGCCTTGGCCCACCATTTCGGCCTGACGGGGGTGAAGTCGCTTGGCAGCAAGGTCGATGGCTACGACGTGCGCTACTGCATCGCCGTGCAGGCGGGTGACCCCGAGCTCCTGGCGCAGGTCAACGAGGGACTCGCGGTTCTGGTCCGCACCGGCCGCTACGATGAGATCTACCGGAAATGGTTCGGCCAGGTGGCGCCGGTCGGCTACTCCAAGGAGCAGGTGTTCGGGGCCGTGGCCCTCGGTCTCGCGCTGGCCCTGGTGGTGGCCGTGGGCGCGGGGGCAAAGCAGCGGGTGCTGCGCAAGCGGATCGCACAGCAGGCGGAGGCACTCCGGGTCAGCGAGGAGCGGCACCGCGGCATTTTCGAGGGCGCCCACGAAGGCCTGCTGGTTCTCGGGCGTAATGGGACGGAGCTGAACGTGGCGCAGATCAATCCGGCCGCACGGCAGCTGTTGGCCGCGCCGCCGGCGGCGACCGGCCGGCCGCTGGCCGAGTTGCTCGCGGGGGACCCGGCCCTGGCCGCGCGGGTGCAGTCGGCGGGTCTGGCTGGCCGGACGGAGGAATTTGAGCACGAGCGTCCCGGCGGCTGGTTGCGCGTGGCGGTCAGCCCGCTGGGCGAGCGGGCGCTGGTGGCGCTGACGGATATCACGGAACAGGTGCAGGCCCGCGAGCGGCTGCAACGGCAGGAGGAACAGATCAGGCTGAAGCAGAAGCTGGAGGCCGTCGGCACGCTGGCGGGGGGTGTGGCCCATGATTTCAACAACCTGCTCACGCCCATCCTGGGCAACACCGAGCTCTGTCTCATGAGCCTGCCGCCCGATCATCCGGAAGTCGGCGGACTGCAGCAGGTGCAGCGGGCGGCGCGCCGCGCGCGGGACCTCGTGCGACAGATCCTGACCTTCTCACGACAGGCGGATCCGGGCCGGGAGGGCGTGGCGGTCGAGCCGCTGGTGAACGAGACGATCACCCTGCTGCGGACGCACGCGCGCGGGGCGGTCCAGTTCGAGGCCGAGCTTTCTGGGGGACTGCCGGCCATCGTGGCCGATCCGGGGCAGGTTCACCAGGTGCTGATGAACATCGGCACCAACGCCGTGCACGCGGTGAGCGGCGCGGCCGGCCGCGTGGTGTTCCGGGCGGAAGTGATCGACGTGGACGCGGAACTGCAGTCCCAGCATGCCGCGTTGCGGGCCGGGCGCTACGTCCGCCTCGGCGTGCAGGACAACGGGGTGGGCATGACACCCGAGGTGCAGCGGCGGGTGTTCGAGCCGTTCTACACGACCAAGCCGCCTGGCGAGGGCACCGGCCTGGGCCTGTCGGTGGTCCATGGCATCATGGAGTCGCATCGCGGCGCGGTGACGCTCTACAGCCAGCCCGGCCGCGGCACACTTTTTCACCTGTATTTTCCGGTAGCGGCGGCTGTAGCCGCGACCGCTCCCGCCAACCAGGCGCCGGCGGCCCATCCGGCCGGCCAAGGGGAGCTGATCCTGTTTGTGGACGACGATCAGACGATCGCGGCCATGGTCCCGAAAATACTGAGCCGTCTCGGCTATCGCGTCAGTGCGCACGACCGGGCGGAAAAGGCCTGGGCCGACTATGAGGCGCACCCGGGCGAGTTCGCCGTGGTGCTGAGCGATCTCACCATGCCGGGCATGAACGGCCTGCAACTGCTCGCCCGGGTGAGGGCGGCCCGGGGCGGCCAGCCCTTTGTGCTGACAAGCGGGTTTTTTTCCGAGGCGGAGCGTTACGAGGCGGCGAGGCTTGGCGTCACGGCACTGCTGCCCAAACCCCTGGGCTACGCCGAAATCGCCCGGGCCATCGCGGCAGCGCTCGGCCGGACTTAGGCCCGGCCCCGGCTAGTTCAAGTGGCGGGCGGGGAGGTTGTAGCCGGGGTCGCTGACCCCGGTTCCTCGCGAGATCAGTCAAAGTCCACCGAACCGGAATAAGGCCAGTCTTCTGCCCGTGCGCACAGACCGCCCCAAACGGGATTCTCCCTCACATAAGCCCACTTCTCTGCCAGTGATTCCTCCGAGCGCAACAAGTGATCAAAAAACTCCGGTTGCCAAAGTGGGGCGATTCCGCCGGTTTGTTTCAATATTCGCTTGGCCGTCCACTCCTTCCATTTTCCAACGGCCTGAGTCAAGGAGGCGTCCGCAGAGGGCATAGGGCTTGCGAAACAGTGCACGTGATCAGGCATCACGACATAGCGCCCGACCGCCCAGCCATGGCGGTTCTGCCAGCCGGACCATTCTTCCCGCAGGCTGGCGTGGACGTAGGCATTAGCCAGCAGTGGCCTTCGCGCGGCGACGCAGGTCGTGACAAAATATGTCGGTTGTTTCTGCCAAGCGAACGGCAGGCGACGCAGATGTCTTGGACCGGGCATGAAGCGAGGTAACCAGCCGGCCAGGACCGGGGTCAACGACCCCGGCTACAGCATTAGGTCGAGGGAGGCGGGCTTTTCTTCCTTTGCGCCCGCACCGCTTTGTGTGATGTCTATCGCCCCATGCCTGCCGAGCCCATCCGCTATTTCCATCGTTCCAAGCAGGTCGTCGAGACCGAGCAGGTCTACGGCGAGGACTGGCTGCGCTGGACCTACGAGACCTCGCTCGGCCGGTTTGCCCTGTGGGCCCTGGTGAAGCGCGCGTTGCTGTCGCGCTACTACGGATGGAAGATGTCGTGGAGCGCCAGTGCCATCCGCGTGCTGCCTTTCATCGTCGACTACAACCTCGACGTCGACGAGTTCGCGAAAAACCCGCTGTCCTTCAAGTCGTTCAACGACTTTTTCTACCGGGCCCTGAAGCCGGGCGCGCGGCCCATCGCCGCCGGTGACCGCGTGGCCGTGCTGCCGGCGGACGGCCGGCATCTGGCGTTCCAGAACGTCGATGGGGCGGCCGGCTTCTACGCCAAGGGCCAGCGCTTCGACCTCGCGGCGTTTCTCGGCAGCGCGGAACTGGCGGCGGAGTTCGGCGGCGGTTCATTGTTGATCTCGCGGCTGTGTCCGGTCGACTACCACCGCTTTCACTTTCCCGTGGCCGGCACACCGGGCGAACCGCGGCTGATCAACGGCTGGCTGTATTCCGTCAGCCCGATCGCGCTGCGGCTCAACCTCGGCTACCTCTGGGAAAACAAGCGGATGGTGACGATCATCGCCTCGCCGGTGTTCGGCCGCGTCGCGGTCGTGGAGATCGGGGCGACGATGGTCGGCAGCATCCTCCAGTCGTTCATCCCCGGCCGCGCCGTGGCAAAGGGCGACGAGAAGGGCTGGTTCAAATTCGGCGGGTCCTGTGTCGTCACGATCTTCAAGCCCGGCGCCATCACGCTCGACGACGACCTGGTCAAACACAGCGCCGAGGGCCTCGAGGTCTATGCCCGGATGGGCGAACGGCTCGGTGTGGCGCGCTGAATTCTCCCATGAAAGCGAGACTCCTGCTGGCCGGGCTGCTGTTGTGCGCAACGGCGCGGGCGGACTTTCCCTTCGCCGAGGCGACCATCGAGGGCCTGCAGGGTGAGATGCAGGCGGGGCGCCTGACCGCCCACGAACTCACCGCGGCCTATTTGCAGCGGATCGCGGAGATCGACCGGGCCGGCCCCGGGCTGCACGCCGTCATTGAGATCAACCCCGACGCGCTGGCCATCGCCGACCAGCTCGACGCCGAGCGCCGAGCCGGCCACGTGTGCGGCCCGCTGCACGGCATCCCGGTGCTCATCAAGGACAACATAGACACGGCCGACCGGATGCAGACGACGGCCGGCTCGCTCGCGCTCGTCGGGCAGAAGGTGCCGCGCGATGCATCGGTCGCCGCGCGGCTGCGGGCCGCCGGTGCGGTGATCATCGGCAAGACGAATTGCACCGAGTGGGCCAACTTTCGCGGCAACAACGCGAGCAGCGGCTGGAGCGGCCGCGGCGGGCAAACGCGCAACCCCTATGCGCTCGATCGCAATCCCTCGGGCTCCAACTCGGGTTCGGCCGTGGCGGTGTCGGCGAACCTGTGCGTTGCCGCCATCGGCACCGAGACCAACGGCTCGATCGTGTCCCCCGCCTCGGCCTGCGGCATCGTCGGCGTGAAGCCGACGGTCGGTTTGGTGAGTCGCGACGGCATTATTCCCATCGCGGCATCCCAAGACACGGCCGGCCCGATGACGCGCACGGTGCGTGATGCGGTCATCATGCTTGCCGCGCTCACCGGACCCGATGCGCGCGACCCGGCAACCGGCGGCATTCCCGCGGGCCTCGCCGCGGAACTGACGGCCCCGCTTACGCCCGGTGCGTTGCGCGGGGCGCGCATCGGGGTGGTGCACGGGCCGTTTGGTCTTCACGCCCGCATGGAGCCGGCGCTCGCGGCGCTCGTCGCGGCGCTGCGGGCGGCGGGCGCCGAGGTCGTCGACCCGGTGAAGGTGCCCTCGCTGGGCCGTTTCGGCGCCGCGACGGGCGACCTGCTGTCTTATGAGTTCAAGGATGGCATCAACCGCTACCTTGCCGAGCCCGGCCGCATGACACCCATGAAATCGCTCGCGGACCTGATCGCCTTCAACGAGGCGCACCGCGCGGAGGAGCTCGCGTTTTTCGGGCAGGAGGATTTTACGGCCGCGCAAGCTCGAGGACCGCTCACCGACCAGGCTTATCTCGACGCCAGGGCGGCCTGCCTGAAGCTTGCCCGCACGGAGGGACTTGATGCGGCGCTGGACGGAGGGAAACTCGATGCGCTTGTCATGTTCACACGCGGGGTGGCGACGCTCACCGATCCGCTCAACGGCGAGGGCGGCAGCGGCGGCAGTTCAACCCTGGCCGCGGTGGCGGGTTATCCGAGCGTGACGGTGCCGGCCGTGCAGTTTTTCGGCCTGCCGGTCGGCCTGTCCTTCGTCGGCCGGCCCTGGAGCGAGGCGAAGCTCCTCGCCCTGGCGGCGGATTTCGAGGCGGTCACCCGGGCCCGGCGCGAGCCGCAGTTCCGGCCGACGGCCGAGCTGAAGTAGGTGGCGGTTTCTCCGCTTGCGGCGGCCGGCGAAATCCGCAATCCACATCACACCGCACCCGCTCGGGTGATGGAATGGCAGACATGCGGGTCTTAGAAAAATAGGCCACTTGTAAGTATATGTATTCGTACATCACTAATTAGAAGATATTTAGGATAGTAACGGGCTCTCATATTTGATATTTCTATACTGCACTACTATACTGCTTCATGCAGTTCACTTCGACCCGCGTTCCTAACCTTCTTAAGGCAAAAAATGGGACGTATTACCTTCGTGCCAGAATCCGCGGAAGACTGATATGGCGGTCTTTGGAGACTGATACTTATAGTATAGCGAAGCTGCTCTTGGCCGACAAAATGAAAGAGCTGCAGAAGGCGGCCGGAGCTGCTCCCAAAAATCTCCAGCTTTCGAGGGCGCTGACTTTCGAACAAGGCATGGAAATCTACCGGGCGGAGGTCATCGCGATGCCGCGGTTGAGTGCGACCACGAAACAGTTTCGGATGCGATTTGAACTCACGCTCCGCCGGACTTGGCCAGAACTCTTCGAGACAGAGATGCGTCGGGTCACACCGGAGGCATGCCAGGCCTGGCTGCAGCGCTTCGAGAATGGTGGCTCCGCCTTCCTCGGGAAACGGGCTAAGCAAATCAAGACTGCTGCCAATAGTCCGACCACCGTCAACGGTGCGATCGCCTTCCTGCAGCGTATTTTCGCGATTGGGGTAAAGGCCGGAATCGTATATCGCAACCCGGCGCAGGATCTCGAGCGCAAGCCGGCAAGGAAGAAACTGTTGCGGCTGCCCAATCGATCCCAATTTGCCGCCATTATCTCCTATATCCGTCGGCAACCGGGATGGGGCCGCATCGCTGGCGACTTAGCTGAGGGCTTGGCTTACTCCGGAATGAGACTGGGAGAATCTCACCGGCTCACATGGGGTCACCTCGATTTTGAGAAGGGGATGGCTGCGATTCCCGGCGAAAAAACCGAAAGCGCTCCCCGCGTTGTGCCGATGACCGCTGATTTCCGGCGGTTGGTAGAAAGCATCAAAGGTGAAGTGATTCCGGATCCCAAGGCACGTGTGTTTCGCGCCAAGGAGTGCCGGGGATCTTTGGCGGCAGCGTGCCGGGAGATCGGCGTGTCAAAGCTCAACCATCACGATTTACGACACCTGTTTGCTACCACTTGCATTGAGTCTGGTGTCGATGTTCCGACAGTGGCGCTCTGGCTCGGCCATGCGGATGGCGGAGCGCTGGCTATGCGGACATATGGTCATATCCGGCCGGAACACAGTGTGCTTGCAGTTCAAAAGGTGAGCTTCGTGCCATCGCCAGCGCAAAGCTCAATCGCAGTGAACAACTAGCCGGTGTTACTGGCATTCGCGTCAGATTACTCCTGCCTCTCTGAAAGAATACATCCCTCTACCGGTTGGATCTGCACCAGCCCGTCCTACAATGATGTGGTCCAACAAATCGATGTCGATTGCCTTGGCGGCTTCTCGCAATTGTCGAGTCACTTGTACGTCGGCGACCGACGGCGCTGGGTCTCCTGAAGGGTGATTGTGTACGCACACCACTGCGGTCGCAGCTTCCCGAATGGCACAGCGGAACACTTCGCGTGGATGTGCCAGAGAACTTGTCGCGGTCCCGGATGTGATTTCGACCATTCGCTTCAACCGATTCTTGCGGTTCAAACACAGCACCCAGAATTTCTCTATCTCTAGTCCTCGCACTGTCGGAGCCATAAATTCGGCGATCAATTCCGGCCGATTTAGTACCGGCGCCTCTGTCTGAGTTGGCTGCGCCAGGCGTCGCGAGATTTCGAGAATGGCCACGAGCAACTGCATCTTCGATTTGCCAATTCCGTGCCATCGCAGGAAGTCACTTGTGTGCCAAGAGGCCAGTCCCGCTAGTGAGCCGGCCTCGGCGATCATGCGCTGCGATAGCTCCATGAGCTTCCCGGTGGCCAAACCGCTTTGCAGGACAATCGCCAGCAATTCGGCGTCACTCAGTGCGGCCGCGCCAAAGTTTTCTAGTCGCGTCGGCGGCTGCTCCCCGCAGGCGAGCGTTACTTCCTGGTCCATGGTTCCCAAGCCCAGATCCAATTTCGATTGATTCATGATTTTGGGCGCTTGGTGCGCCCCGGCCGGGCAACTTGCCCGGTTATCGTGGCGCGTTCCGCGCGCTGGGCCCATCAGGCACGCCCAGTCACCGCCAAAGGCTGCCGAGCAGGGAGCGGTCTTGCTCCGTGCGAGGGGAAGGCCGGCGGCGGGGAAGGTGGAGCCGCGCGCAGCGCGGACAACCTTGACGGGCGTGACAGAATGGGGCTATGCGTGCGGTCCCCCCCCATGGGGCATTGCAAATAGCGGCAAAGCAGGCAGCCGGAATCGGCTGCCCGCAAACGACGCCTAGTATTCAGCGCGGGTGATTTTCCGGCCCGGAAATGTCCGGTCTGCCAGTTCATAGATATCGTCCAGGAAAACTTGGACGCGCTTGCCTTGGGCATCGACTGCGACGGCGTGTCCGTGAAGATAGTGTAGCTTCTCGGCGCCGACTTCGAGGATGACCGCGATGGACCTATCGGCCAGGTGAGCCGACAATTCCCCCGCAAAATCGATTTCCTCTTCAGTCGTGGAATTCGTGTTCGGAAATGCTCCGGTATCGTCGTCACGAGCGGGGAAAACCGCGAAGTATCCGGTGGTCCCCAGTTTTTCGTGCGTCTCGATGCCGAGGGATTCCGCCCAGTGCCGGAATGCCGTGGCATCTTTCACCCGGAAGTAATTGCTTCTGGAGTTGCAGTAGTAGTTTGCCATGGCCGTTGTTAGTTGAGGTTGTTTTCGGGCCAGCTGCGGTTTTCGTGGACTCGAAGGTGCGGGCCGAATGCGCGGCTCAATTCGGCTACTGGGCCATAGGCGGAGAACTCGTTGAACAGGTGACTGCCTTTCCAGTCCCACACGGCGCATTCCTTGCCGTTCACGGTGAACCCCCAGGAGAATTTTACCTTCCTCGGATCGTCCGCTTGATTGGCGGTGAAGCCGAGTGTCAGGGCGATTTGCTCCGCACTGAGGCCATAAATGGTGTGTTGTTTGCAGCTTCCGACGTCGGTCGCCGGTCGAATTTCGACCGTGTCCTCGAGTTCCATTTCGCCGAGCGTGGTCAGATATAATTCGCCGCCTTCTTCGTGAATCATGTCACTCAGTCGGTCGCGTTCAGTCGCCGTCAGGTCAGGCGGTGTTTGGTGATGTTCCTCAACGTAACGCAGGATCGACCGAGTGCGCTCCATGTATGGAATGTAGGTTTTCATGATATGAGAGCGGCGAGGTGCGCCGCGGCCGGACGGAATTGTCTGGTTTTCGTGGCGCGCCCCGCGCGCTGGCCTCGAGCGGCACGCCCAGCCACGGCTTGCCGGGATGGTGGAGCTCGCCTCAGCGAGAGCACCATGGCGGGCGTGACAGAATGAGGCCGAAAGCGGGGAGGGGGTGGCTTAGCGCGCATAATATTCGCGCGCAGTCGCCCGTAGGATCACCGCTTGAACGGTGAAGCTAATAATGTCCCGCGCTGGGACGGTCTGTTCGATTTCGAGCAGCAATGTTTCGACCTCCTCTGGTGTTGGCGGTAACGGGTGCGGTTCGGTGTAGAGGACAAGGAGCTGTGCCGCGCTTCGAGTTGAAGCCCGCAGCGGCGAGTGGGAGGCGACCCGAAATTGTCCGCGCACCCAGCTGATGCCGTAGGTATCGGAGTAAGCGAGAGCGCCAAGGGCGACGGGAGCATGGACGGCCATTTGCATGGAGGGTAAATTAGAACTGAGTGAGGTAAGCGCGGTCGCGGGCCCATTTCTTCTGCTGCTCGATGAACCGGTGGCCGGCCCAGGAGACCGCCATCCAGAATCTTTCCTCGAGAAGTCGGGCGCCGCGGCGCTTGTTGCGGTGATGAATTGTGGAGGAGCGTGGCACGGAGACTTTGGCAGAGTCTTTTCCGATGCGCACACGACCGCGCTGGGCAATCGCGTGCGCCTCGGATACGCTGTTTTCCGCGAGCCAGAATTGGCAGTAGGGATGGTCGCGCAGAAACTTCTTCCGCTTGGGTCCGTACCGGTTGAGTTCACCCCTGCGCCGGAAAGAAATCCGGCGCAAGGTCGTGATTCGTCTCAGCGGGACCGTGCGTTTCACCGTAGGTTAGGCAGCCTTCGGTTCGGCCGCAGGCGTGTCGTCAGCCTTGCAGAACAGCAGGAGCGAGCGCAGTGCCTGATCCAACTCGGCCGCGATCTCGGGATGCGCTCGCAGGTATTCCTTCGCGGCTTCACGGCCCTGGGCGATTAGCTCGCCGTTTCGGGCGATCCATGAGCCCTTTTTCTCGAGCAGCTGATGCTCCAGCGCCAGATCCACCAGGCTGCCGGTATGCGAGATACCTTCGGTGAACCCGATGTCGAATTCGCACTCCACGAAGGGCGCCGCGACCTTGTTCTTCACGACCTTGAACTTCGTTCGGTTGCCCACGGCCACACCTGCAGGGCTCTTCAGCTGATCTTTTCGCCGCATATCGATGCGGATCGTGGAGAAGAATTTCAGCGCCCGGCCGCCGGGCGTGGTTTCCGGGCTGCCGAACATGACGCCGATCTTCTCGCGCAGCTGATTCGAGAAAATGCAGATGCACTTGGTCTTCGCGATCGCGGCGGTCAGTCGGCGCATGGCCTGGCTCATGAGCCTTGCTTGGGCGCCGACGGTCGCATCGCCCATCTGGCCCTCCAGTTCGGATTTCGGGACCAGTGCCGCGACTGAATCTAGCACGATAACGTCGAGCGCGTGGGAGCGGATCAGTGCCTCCATGATGGTGAGTGCATCCTCACCGGCGTCGGGCTGGCTGACGAGCAGCTCGTCCGTGTTGACGCCGCACAGGCGCGCCCACTTCGGATCAAGGGCATGCTCGACATCGATCAACGCCGCGATGCCGCCGCGCCGCTGGGCCTCGGCGATCACACTCAGACAGAACGTGGTCTTGCCCGACGACTCGGGCCCGAACACCTCAACGATGCGACCCTTGGGCAGGCCGCCGACGCCGAGCGCGAGATCCGCGGCGAGCGAGCCCGTCGACTGCGTCTCAACCTTGTGCACCGTGGTGGAACCGAGGCGCAGGATCGAACCTTCGCCGAATTGCTTGCGGATACCGGACAACGCATCCTCGAGCGCAGCTGTCGTCGAGGGAGCGGGAGTGGGATTGGATTTAGTTTTCATCGCCACCAGATAAAAACGAGCGTGAAGGCGGCTTTGGTTTCACGCCCGATTCTATCTAGGGATGTGTCTTACGATTCTAGCTGCCCAGCTTCCTCGGGATTCGACCCTGATCGACAGATCGCCAAATACGTTTACGTGCTTCGGCTGCGTAACGGGCTCTGGTACGTCGGTAGCACTCAGATGCTCGCCAGCCGTCTGCATGATCACTTCTACGGTGCAGGTGCGGACGCTACCCGAAATAGCCGGCCTGTGCGGGTAGAGGCACTCTTTGCATTCAATGAGCGCTGGCACCGCTGGGGCGGCAACCTGCGCAGGGTCGAAACTTACATCGCGTACCGCCTCGCCGAGAAGGTGGGCGCGCACCGGATCAGAGGCGCCATGCACGGCCATGTCTGCGATGCTTTCCCGCCGCCGCCGGATCGACACTTCGTCCGCCGGACCAAACTTTTCTTCCTAACTAACGCCGGAAAGGAACTTTGGGCCTCGGTTCGCCAAATCGATCCCAGCCCATTCCTGCCAGCAAGCATACGAGAATCCCCAGCTTCCGGGCAACTCCGATGACGGCCATCGACCTTGCTTTCACGCCCGTGGCTATATGGAGTGATGACAAATCGGGCCCAATCACCTGCATGGCACACGACGCCAACGCGGCTCAGCCGCTTGCCGACCTGCCACCCGATGACTTTGCCCAGAAGTTCGGGGGATTGCCGACGCGTGAACTCGTGGTGCTGGTGCAGGCCGCCACGGCCAATCAAAGGCCCGTCGACGGCGAGCATATCATCCGGGCGTTTTTCTACCGCTACCAGCGTGTCGTCATGAAGGCCGTGGTCAAAAAGCTCGGTTGGAGCATCGACGACGGGCTGCGCGCGAGCCTGGTCAATTCGACCTTCTTGGAGTTTCTTTCCGAGTGCTATCAGTTTGACGCCAATCGGGCCGGCACTGACAGCGAGGCGGAGGGCAATTTGAGGACGTGGCTGAGCCAGCGGGCGAATTGGCTTGTTCTCCGGTTCATCCGGGATCGCCGCGGCGATCCCGTTCAGGTTGTCGATCCGACGGACCTGGACGCGGTGCAGCCCGAGCCGCCCGAGGTCGAGGATCGGCCCGAAGAGTCAGAGCTGCACGTGCGCCTGATCGAATGGAAGAACACCCTGCCGGAACGCGAGCGGGACATCCTCGATGCCTACTACAATGATCTGCACGCAGGGCAGAAAGCCGATCGGCTTCCGTCGGATGTCATCGGGGCTTTGGAAAAGCGCTACGGCATTACCGCTTCGGCCATCCGGCACATCAAGAAGCGGTTGCTGCACCAGGCGAAGGTGTACCTCAGCGAAACTGAAGCCAATTCCCCTCATGCCTAAAGCGAAGAAAACCAATCTCGAGGATGCGTTGCGCGCGGCAATCACGGACGACGCAGCGGAGCGCATTGTCGCCCGCCTGCCGGCACTGCCGGCGGAGCCGTTGCTGAAAGTATGGAAGAACCTGCAGGGCGCTGATGCCCCCATTCCGTTCCCCGCGAAGGCCGAAACTTTGGCGCTCGCGGCCCGGCGGGGTGAGAAGCTTTCTGCGGCCAGCCGGAAGAAGTTGGCCGATGCATTGCGAACCTTGCGTGAGAGCAAACCCAAGCCTGCCCATGGATCCTAAAATCAAGCGCTACCCGCTCGCCAACGGGCCGGAAATCGCGGCGCTCGCGGGCCAACTCGCCGCCAGGCATTTCCCGGACGGCCGCGTCGAGCCGGAAGTCCTCGCCGAGAGGGAGGGAATCGCCTTCAGCTATCTGCCGATCGAGGAGGATAGCGACGGGTTTCTCGTGCACGAAAGAGGCCGCTTCTATATTCTCTGCAACAACCGCATGCACCCCCGCGGTTCACCCCGCAGCCGCTTCACGTTCGCCCACGAGCTGGGCCACTACTTCATCACGCAGCACCGGGACCGCCTGCTCGCCGGGCAGTGGCCGGCCATGTATTGCCGCACGGAGTTTTCCTCCACCGATCTGTTCGAGATGGAGGCGGACTGCTTCGCTTCTAACCTGCTTCTGCCGGAGAATGCCTTTCGGGCCGCGTACGCGGCCGAGCCAGCCACCGGTCTGGCCAAGGTCACGGCCCTGGCGGACCGCTTCGGCGCATCGGTGTCGGCCACCGCCTACCGGGTGATCGGACTCGATTCGGTGCTGCCGCCGGCGGCCGTCTTCCGCTGGACCAACCTCGGTGAGTCGGCCGGTCGACGCATGTCAGACGACACCGCCCAACTACACCCAGACTACTGCGGCCTGGTTTCCCGGCCTCCGGAGGGTTCCTTGACGGCTCGTTGTATTTCCATATTGGAAATCGGTCATCACACCGGTGTAACTCCCGTGACGGAATGGTTCCCCAAGTTGACCGGCTATGACCAGGGTGCTGACACGATGCTCGTCGAGGAGGTGATTTCGCTCGGCCAGCACGGTTGGTTGACGCTGCTCTACAACGAGGAGGTCCAACTTTCGCGGTTCGGCGGGATCCCGAAGGTGATCAAGAATCTCCCTCTATCCCAAATCAGCACGGATGAATCAGGCTGAGTGGCGAAGAGGTGGACCCGCCCCGGTGTCTGATGGCACCGAGGCGGGTCGTACACGCGCCTGCCACTAGCCGGCGGAGGCGCGGGCACCCTGCGATGCCCCCACCGTGAGCGCCTTGCGGTTCTGGGTGCCCATTTCCCGCAGCACCTCGCCGACAAAGGCCTTGTCGTGGAGGTACGGATTCACGCCCTCCAGGGCGCGGTCGATGCGCTGCCGCACCTCGACCGGCTGCTGCTCCAGCCACTCCTTCGCGGCCGGCATCTGTTTCGCCACGAGCTTCATATCGGACTCGAATTTCGTCTGGTCCTTCTGGATCAGCTTGCGGACGGCGCGCTCGGGATTTTCCTTCACGAGCTTCGTGTAGTAAGCGAAGTCCTTCGGGAACGCGGCAATGTGGGCATCGATCTTCTTGTTGATCGCCGGATTGTCGCGGTTGCTCAGCTCGGCAGACTCGCTGGATTGTTCTGTTTTGTTTGTTCGGATAGCCATAATGGCATGGGTTTTGATGCCGACCGCTTGAGGGTGCGGGCCGGCGGTGGCACCTAGCGGGCAGGAGCCCGCAAAGTCATTCGATCACCGGATTGGGCAAGTCCGGCACCGGGATTCCACGGGCCGCGCGGAGCGCGAGCTCGAACCGGGCGCAGATATCGCGCGCCTCGTAGGAGGAGGCCATGAATGCCACCAGGGTGTTGGCGTCCATCCGCGGGTTGAGGCCTTTGAACTCATCGTTGATGCGTTCCGCGGCCTCGAAGTACTCGGCGGCCGTGGGTTCGGGCAGTTTGACGGAGAGGGTTAGCATGGGATTAGGAGTTTGGGTTAGGTCTGACTTGAGCTGGTCGACGGCGCGGAGGGGGTCGCGGGGCAGTTGCGCCCGGAGACCTCTTCCGCGCCCGGGTCCGGAAAGGTGGGGCCGGAAACCGGGCGCGGCCCCAGCGAGGGCCGCACCGGGTTTCCTTGGCCCAAACGGAAACGAAGGGTGATCTTCACGCGGAGATACCGCGGGTTGGTCGCCGTGATCTCCAATTCGCGCAGAACCAGGTTAGGTTGGGCTTCCAGAACCCGGACGGTGCGGAGGAGGGTGGGCCACGCGGACTGCGGAGCTTCCTCCTGTGAGAGGACGAAAGTGGAAGCCCTTTCGACTACCGGGCCCGCCGTCCATTGCCACTCGGAGCCGAGGTTGTTCCGGAGAGTGGCGAGGTTTTCCGGAGTCCAACCCCGGCCGTCCTGCGAAGACTTGCGTCGGCGGAGCCCTTCGAGGATGGCGTCGTCCGCCGGGGCAAGCCTTGCCCGTTCGGCATCCAAGGAGGTGAACGCCGGATCGTCCGCAGGCGGCAAGGGCAGCCAGCGCGGGGCCGTCAGCGCGATCGCGCAGGCGGCTCCGCTGGCCGCGAGGAGGATCCAATGGCCGGATGGGATTTTCACGGGGTGAGCCTTCCTTCCAGTTGAAAGGCGCCGCCTGCTGCTGGAGCTACGGCGGCCATCCATTGGACGGGACCGGCCGCATTGAGCTTGGCGAGCCAAGCCGACCACAGCCCCGCTGTGGCGGCCGGGTCAATCCAGCCCTGGACCAGGGCGTGCTCCGCCGTGATCCGTACCGATCGCAGAACCAGCCCCGGCCCCATCGCGGCCGCGAGCTGATCGAGCACCCGCGTGGCCGGCGCGCCGGGTTCGGCCGCCAGTTCGGTCCGCAGCGCGGAGATTTCGGCGGCGTTCGCCCGCAGGTGCTCAACCTCAGCCCGCAGCGCCATCTTCTGCCTTTCCCGATCCGCGTTCTCGGCCACGCGCGCCTGATAGGCGCGGGCATGCAGGCTGCCCAAGACCATGGCTCCGAGGAACAGAAGGAGGGATGTGGCCAGGACCGCCCGGCGCGGCGTGATGCGCGGCACCGGCGGTAGCAGTTGCGCCGGGTGATGCGGCGGAAGCGGCGCCCGCTTGGCGAGAGCATCCCACAGGTAGAAGACGCCCAGCAACTGACCCTCCTTCAGCGGCACCCGCTGGATCAATGACTCCACCAACTCGTCGCTCGTGGTGACGAAGAGGACGTATTCCAGTCCGGGTTGGGCGCCCACCGGCTGCAGTTGGCCGGCGAGCGCGGGCACGGCCTCCGGGCCACTGCCCGTCTGCACGACGCGCTGGCCGTCCGCCGCATGCCGGTAGAGGCAGAAGGCATCCGGGTGCACCGCGCAGATGGTCATGGCCCCCGATTCCGACAGGTCGGGCGGAAGCGCCGTGAGCCAGGTGGCCATCGGCCAGGCCGAGACCACTTCAAACCCGCGCTCCTGCAGCTGCTGGACGAATTGGTAAAGCGCTGGCCGGGTCTCGTAGTGCAGCAGGGTCATGAAGCCGGCGCCTCCCGGCAGGATCGGCTCGTAGCCCCAGACGTGTCCGGGATGCAGGACGACGGGATGCTCCTCCGCCAAGGCCATGCGTACGGTCGCCCGGTTGCCGTTCGGACACGGCACCGGCACCGAGACCAGGTCATCAGGCTGGTACACCAGCCGGATCGCCTTCCCGGGTTCGTGCCACGCCTCGGCCAGCATCGCGGGGGCCTGCGCGAGGTGTTCAAAGGGAATGGGCACCTTCGAGTGGGGCAGCCACCAGCGGCTGCCCCACAGGAGCACGGTGCGCTCAGAGTTCGGCGAGGTAGCAGTAGACATTGGTGACTCCGTTGACGGGGGCGGCATAGGCGATCATTCCGGCGTCGCAGGCGGCGCCTTCCACCGGGGCCAGGGCCGGCGGGTTCATCGATAGCGCCAGCTGGTAGGCGTCCTTCGACGGCACCCCGGTGATGACCAGATACGCGATGGTCACGTTGGCACTGCGGTCGGTCACACCATCCAACCGGAAATTAGCGCCCAGGGCGACCGACGGCAAGGTGCCCGGACTGGAGGCCCGGGCCTCGACCCGGGTCACAGCCGACCAGTCGCGCAATGGCGCCGCGTCGGGCGTGATGGCGAACGACTGGGTCGCCTGGTTCCACGTCATCTCGTTGCCGCTGCCGCTCGAGCTGTAGACCTGGCTGCCCATCCGCAGGGTGAGCGGCTGGTCGAGTTTGCCGAGCGCCACGAGCACGGCGTCGAGCCGCGCCCCGTTGCCCTTCGCCACGTCGGTCGCGCCGCTCAGGGCGACGCCCGTGCACGGAATCCCCGTACCCTCGGTGCGCGGGATGCTCCCGTTGCCGCCGGGCATCGCGATCAGGTCCGTCAGGGCGGTCTTGAGCGTCTTCACGGCGTTCTTCACCTCCTGCACGCGCGCGTTGCGCAGGGCGTCAAAGCCCTTGGGGAGCAGGAGTCCGACGAGGACCGAGATGATGGCGAGCACCATCACCAGTTCGAGCAGGGAAAAGCCCTGCGCAGAGTGGATTCGTTTTCTTGTTTTCATGGATTTGCGGGTTGTGGGCCGGTCGGCCCGGTGAAAATGCCCAGGACACGCTCCACCTCGGCCAGGCTGGTGTGCCCGACCGCCGCGGCCGCGAGGCCGCGCTGGCGCAGGGTCACGTAGCCCGCCTGGTCGCGGCGCGTGAGGAATTCAGAAAGGGGAGCCTCGGCCTCGATCAGCGCCTCGAAGGGTGCCGTCGGGATCACCTCGTGGATCGCGAGCCGGCCGCGATACCCGCGGCCGTGGCAGGCCGGACATCCCTTCGGACGAAAGAACTCGGCCGTCCCGAGTCCGTGGCGCTCCGCGAGCCGGGCACTCTCCGGGTGCCGCTCCTTGCACTCGGGACAGAGCTGGCCGAGGAGCCGTTGCGCCGCCACCAGCCGCAGGGTCGCTGCGATCAGGTGGCTTTCGATATGCAATTTCCTGAGTCGCGGAATCGCCGTCAGGGCGTCGTTGGTGTGGAGAGTCGAGAGGACGCGGTGGCCGGTCAGGGCCGCCTCGATGGCGAGGCCGGCCGTCTCGGCATCGCGGGTCTCGCCGACCAGAATGATATTGGGATCTTGCCGGAGCAGCCCACGCAATGCGGAGGCAAAGGTGAGGCCGATCTTTTCGCGGATTTCGGTCTGACACAGGCTTGCGAACTCATATTCCACCGGATCCTCGAGCGTGTGGATCACCCGGCCCGGCTGGTCCAGGAGATGCAAAGCCGCGTGCAGGGTAGTGGTCTTGCCCGAGCCGGTGGGACCGGTGAGATAGATGAGCCCCGGCGGTCCGGTGAGAGCCTCGCGCAGGTCGGCCGCCTGCTGCTCGGCCAATCCCAGCTGCTCGAAGGGCTGGCGCGGCATCGTCTGGTCGAGGAGCCGGATGACCAGATTCTCGCCGTGCGCCGTCGGCAGGGTGGAGAGCCGAAGGTGATAGCGCCGCTTGGCTTCATGAAACACGGCCCTCCCGTCCTGTGGCAGCCGTTTCTCGGTGATGTCCAATCCTCCGAGAATCTTGCCCCGCGCAATCAACGGGTCGCGCTGGGAAAGCGGCAGGTCGGCGTGAAGCCGGGTTTCCCCGTCCAGGCGGAAGCGGATCGCGAGCCCGCGTTCCTTCGGTTCGAAGTGGATGTCGCTAGCACCTTCAGTGACGGCGGCGCGCAGGATCCCCTCCAGTTGTCCGGTGACGTCCGGACCGGAGGCGGGAGCCGCCTCTGCACCGCGTGGCAGCAAAGTCTGAAGCCGTTTCATCATCAGCGGATGAGGTGCGGGGTGAGGAAGATCACGAGCTCGGTGCGGTTGTGCAGCGTCGCCTTGCTGCGAAACGCCCGGCCGATTAGCGGCGCGGCACCCAGAATCGGGACTGACTGCGTGGTTTCGCCCGAGTCCTCGGCGATCAGTCCGCCGATGATGGCGGTCTCGCCATCCTTCAGCCGCACGATGGTGGAGGCCTGCTTGACCTCCGTGACGGGTGCCGTCTGGAGGCCGTCGGGACTGGTGACGATGGATTGCAGCCGGGTGATCGCCGGCAGCACATCGAGCGTGATCACGCCCGCCCCGTCGATCTGCGGCGTCACGGCGAGAATGGTTCCGATCGTGATCGTGTTGACCGAAAACTGCTGCTGCGTCTGGTTGACCGGTACCGTCGCACCGGCCTGCTGGAAGGTGGTCGTCTGCTGCAGCCGGAAGAACGGCCGGTCCTCGCCGATCTTGATAAATGCGGTCTGGTTATTGAGCGTGCGCAGGCGCGGCTGGGACACCGTCTTCACGTCGCCCTGCTGCTTGAGGGCATGGATCACGGCGGTGGCCTGCTTGAACCCGAGGTTGGCGCTGAAGGTATTGGCACCCAATACCGTGCCGCCCACGTCCGTCACGTCGACCGGTGCTCCCGCGCTGACTGTCAGGCCCCCGCCCAGCGACGCGTTGGCCAGATCCCAGTCGACCCCGAGCTTTTGCTGGTCGGTCAGCGTGACCTCCACCAGCTTTGCCTCGATCTCGACCTGGCGGTTGATCCGCTGGTTCACCATCGCAAGGAACGCCCGGATCACTTCCTGCCTCGCCGCTGTCGCCGTGACCTGCACGACCCCGCTGAATTTATTCACGACCAGGCTGTCGCCCTCCTTCAGCATCGTGCGCAGTTCCGCCTCGAGGCCCGACCAGAACGTGTTCTGGTTGTCCTGCGAAATCGAAACCTGCGTCGCGTCCGACCCGCTGCCGTTTTGCCCGTTGGCCAGCGAGCCGACCGCCGGCTGCGGCTGGATCGTGCCCGGATATCCCGTCCCGCTGTTGCTGCCGTTGGCCCCGCCGAGCGTGATCGAGGCGCTGCCGGATCCGTTCCGCGTGAGCTGCGGATAGTCGATCGGGTAGAGTACCGTCATGAGCCGCCGGATCGCGAGGCCGCCGGGCGTTTCCTCGATGTGGTATCCCGCCGTGGCGGTCAGCGCCGTCAGTACGCTGGCCAAAGTACCCGCGGGCAAGTCAACCGTGATGGTGCCGGCCATATCAGGCTCCAGCAGCACCGGAGTCTGGGCGGCTTGAGCGACCGTTCTCAGTGCGGCGGCCAGCGGCGCGTTGTCGAAGCGCAGGGCGGGAACCGGGCGTTCGAGAGGGGATTCGGCCGCGAGGGCGGCGCCGGTGAGAAGCAAAAACAGGATACGTTTCATGGAATGGACGAGGTTATTGGAGGACGAACGGGGCCGTGCCCGCGTTCGCACTGTCCTGCAGCCAGGTGCGTCCGCTGGGCACGTATTTGACCACCGCAGTCGTCGCGGCATTGATGGTTCCCGTAACCGGGGGCGCGGCCAGGGTGTAGCTGTCGCCCGGCTGGACGGCCTGGAGCGTGATCGCACCCGGGCCGGTGACCTGGAGTTGGTTGCCGCTCAGCGTGGCCGGCCCGCCCAGCAGGACAAAACCGACGGGCAGGCCGGACGTGGCCGAGGCGGCGAGGGTGAGGGTCGCGCCCACGCTCTGGCCGCCCAGCGCGCTGAACGTAATCGCCTGCGCCGCCTTCGGGGCGAACTGTGCCTGCACGAACTTGGCTCGGTCCACGAGGACCCCGACCGAAGACGCGGTGCCGCTGGCGTCTCCGCTCCAGCCGGTGAAGTAATGAGCAGCGTCCGCGGCGGCCGACAGCGTCACCATCGTGCCATAGGGATACGAACCGCCCGGAGTGGCGCTGCCGCCCGTCATGGCACTCGTCGTCAGGGTGAACGCCTTGAGGACGAAATTCGCCTGCACCGTCTTGTTGCGGTCCATGACGACTGCGACCGGATTGGCGGTGCCGGTCGCATCACCGCTCCAGCCGGCGAAGTCATGGGTGGCATCCGGGCTGGCGCTGATGGTGACGCCCGTGCCGGCATCATAGCTTCCGCCCGCCGACACCGAGCCGCCCGCCCCGGCGCTGGTGCTCAGCACGAATTGCACCGGTCCCGGCGCGGCCACCGTTACGGTCTGGGTGATTGTCGCCGAGGTCGCCCCCGTCGCATCGGTTGCCTGGGCCGTGTAGGTGATCGTCTGGGGGCCGCTGTCGGTCGACTGATCGGATGCGTCGCCGTCGGTCCCGTTGCCGCCCCCCGCCTGGGCGAAGGGCTGACCGTTCTTCCCGATGCTGATCTGGGTCAGGTTTCCGTCGGCGTCATTGCCATGGGCCGAGATCGTATAGCTCTGCCCATCCGCCACTGTGCCAGGCGTGCTGGTCCACGCAATCGTGGGCGATTGATTGCTCGTCGGGGTGGACCCACCCAGGAACATGGGCGTGGTCCACACCGTGGTCGCATGGAGCAACGAGTCATAGGACGTGTAGTTCCACATCTGCAGGGTGTAAGTACCCGGCGCGAGTCCGGTGACGTTCCACGTGAACGTGAGATCGCCGTCCGCCGGGCTGCCGTCGGCCGACCAGACTGCCATCGACGAAACTACGTTGCTGGTTGAGCTTGAGCCGGTGGGAAGCAGGGCGGGCCCGGAGACCCGGGAATCGTTGGCCAAGACCTCCGCCACGCGGATGCCCGTACTGTCCAGCAGTTCGATTTTTCCCTGGGCCGCCTGCTGGGGAAAATCGTCGCAGGACCAGTGGATGTCGAAGTTCAGATCATACGCCGGGCCGCTGATTGTGATCGTCTGGGTGGTCGTGCTGGAACCGACAATGTTGACGGCGCGGGCGGAAAGAACCGCCGCGAAGAAGGCGATGAGTAAAGTCAGGGTTTTCATTGGACGGTGATGGTGGCGTTTTCGCGGAGCCGGAACTGGAGCGCCTGCACGCCCGGCAGGCTGGTCCCGCGGTTGATGGTGATGAGCCGCCCGCCGAGGATTTCCGGGGTCACATTCGCCCCGGAATTCGCGGGCGCGGTGAAGGCGGGCGACACGTTGTTGAACGAGACAAAGGCTGAATCCGTCGGGTGGTTGTTGTTCACCGTCACGGTGAACTTCGGCAGCACGATCCGCCGAACACAGAGTCGGTACACCTGGGTCAGGCCGCCGGTGCCCTGCGTCCAAGCGGCGAGCTGCGCCGCCGGAAGCACGCCCGCCCAATAGGCCGGAGGCTGGGCGGTGCGGCTCTCCCAGTCCTGGTTCCAGATGGCGTCAAACCAGGCGCTGCTCACCTCATAGGGCGGCAGCGTCAGCTGGTCGGTGCGCGCCATCAGGCTTACAAGCAGGAAACGCTGCCGGCCCGGCTCGGTGGGCCCGACAAAGAGCAGCCGCGGATTGCCGAGGGGGTTGTAGGTGAGCTGGGCCAGTGCCGGCTGGGCCGGAGCCGAAGGCACGACACCGATCTGGGGAGTGAGCCCGCGCAGCCGAGCCAGCTTCGCGAACCAGTCGGTCGACGCGGTGGGACCGTAGATCCCGCTGGTCGCGATAGAGAAATTTGTGGCGCTATCGCTAGGCCCGATGGTTCCAGGCAGGGCCGCGATATTCAGGTTGGTCAGGTCGGTGTTATCGAACGACCCCGCTATGCCGGCCGCCAGGTCATTCAGCGTACGTCCCTCGGCATCGCGCCGGCCGTTCTCCACGATGTCCCGCACCGTGGGCGCCATCGCGGCGGCGAGGATCCCGAAGATGAAAAGCACGAGCACGATCTCGAGCAGTGTGAAACCACGGCGAGTGCGGAAGGGAAAGAATCGGGAGTGAACCATAGATCAGTGCGGGTTGATGCCGCCCAAGAGCGAGAAGAGCGGGAGGAAGAACGAGAGGGCGATGGCCCCGACGACCCCGGTGAGGGTGGCGAGCAGGATCGGCTCGAGGAGGGCCAGTGCCGTCGCCAGCCGCTCCTTCGCCCGCTGTGCGGCATACGCCTCGATGTGCTCGAGCGCCGTGGCCAGTTGTCCGGTGGTTTCGCCGGCCTTGAGGGCCGGCACGATGAAGCCCGGAAAATCATGCCCCTTCGGCAGCGACGCATAGAGCGGCCGGCCGACCGCCACGCCCTCGCGCGCCTGCTTGAGCTGCCGCTCGAGCACCGCGTGATTCACGAGCTCAGCCGCGGTGCCGAGCGATTCGAGCAGTGGCCGGCCCGCCTCGTGGAGGAGCCGGCAGTGCGCGGAAAACCGCGCGGTCGCCAGACAGCGGATCGTTTCCCCCAGGACCGGAATGCGCAGCAACGCCGCGTCCCGCAGATGCCGGAATCGAGGCAGGCGTGCGCCGAGCCAGCCGGCGAGCAGGATAGCCCCGGTCGCAATTGCCAGACCTGGCCAGCTGGCGCGCACAAACTCGCTCACGCGGATCAGCGTCGCGGTCAGGGCTGGCAGGGTCAGGTGCAGCGAGAGGAAGATTTCCTCGAACTTGGGCACCACCCCGCCGAGGAGGAACACGACCAGTCCACCCGTCGCCACGAGGACGATCACCGGATAGATGAGGGCCCGCTTGGCGGTCCGCCGCAGTTCGTCGCCCCCGGTCAGGTGCTCCGCCAATGCACGGAGGGATTCGGGCAGCTGCGCAGAGGCCTCGCCTGCGGCGATCACCGCAGCCACATGCGGAGGGAACTGCCGGCCAAAGAACCGGCAGGCCACGTGGATCGGCACACCCTGGCTCACTTCCTGATGGATATGCTCGAGCATGGTCCGCGCGGGTCCCTTCGGCGCATCCTCCGCCAGCTGGCCGATGGCCACGTCCGCGGTGACGCCGGCGCGCAACTGCAGCTCGAGCTGATTGAGCAGCGGCACAAAGTCGCCGGTGGGCAGGGTGAGACGGGCGAGCCCGCGACTCCCGCTCACGGCCCGCACCCGGACGGGCCAGAGGGCGCGGGCGCGCAGTCCCGCGCGCAGCTGCGTCTCGTCGGGGGCGAATTCCCGCAAGGAACGGCGCCGGCCGTCCCGGTCGATTGCCTGGATCGCGAAGGCGGGCATGTCAGAGGGGCAGCCGGACACGGACGGGTTTTTCCGCCGGTATGAGTTTCAGGCGGAAGCTGTCGCCGCGCAGGAGGACGGCCTCTCCCTCCACCCGGTCAAACCGCAGGGTTTCGATCGTGTCGCCGGCCCGCAGGAGCCGGCCATTGATAAGGGCGCAGGGCTGCGCTCCACCCACAATTCCCTGCAGTGTGAGCGAGACCTCGCGGCCACCCGCCGTGCCGGTTCGGATGGCAAACGGATTGATCGGTGCACCGGCTGCGGGCGCCAGCGCGGCCACCGCGTCGATCACGCCGTCAGCGTTAGCCGTGAGCAGGGGCAGGGGATCCGCTGGTGCAACGGGAAGGTCGGGCTTCGGTACACTGGGCGATACCTTTGGTGCGGAAGCTGGCTCGGCCGGCGCGGGCTTCGGATCTTTTCCGGGCGCGGCCTTGAGCGCGGCGAGTTCGGCCGCCAGGGCATCATTTTGGCTGATCAGCGCCTCGATCACCTGGCGCTGCCGCAGAAACCTGTGGTCGGCCTCGTTCGGATTCGGCGCCGGGGCGGGAGCCGGAACCACGGGTGGCGCCGCCGGCGGCATGGAGGCCGGCAGAACTGGAGCCGGAGCCGACTGGCAGCCGGCGACCACTACTATAATAGAGAGAAGAAGGATTGGCTTCATGGTTGGCGAGTGGCGGCGGCGAGGCGCGCCGGCCGTTCGATCGGTTGGGTGACATACAGGTAGAATTGCTTCCCGGCCGGGATGCGCAGGTAGAACCCGTCGCGCTGGATCGCGTCCTTCATCTGCTGCGCATAGTCGCGCAGGATGGCACTCGTGCCGGCCAAGGCTGCGCTGCGGGCACTTGCCACGGGCACGATGCCTTCCCCCAGCAGTCCCGCAGTCGTTCGGGTGTCCTGCAGCGCGGTCGTGGCGGCCGCGAGAAACGTCGCCGCGAAGAGCTTCAATTCGCGGTCGTCCTGGCTCTTGGCGATCATTCCGCGCAGGCCGGCGGAGCCGTCCCGTTCATCCCAGTTGCCGGTTTCGGGATCGCGGTCCCGGTCCAGAGCAAGTCCCTCGACACTCAGGTCCGTGCCGTTGTCCGCATCAGTCGTGCGCCACACGATGTGCCAAGCCCCCTGCACGGCGAGACGCTCCCGCGTCCGGTCGAGCGCGGCGCGTCCGTGCACCTCGGCGCCAGCGGGTATCACCCTCCGGCCGTCATGCCAGACATCCTCCGTCACCAGTCCGATGACGGGGGTGTCGAGCCGGTTCGATTCAAGGGCGACGATCGTCTCACAGGGAATCAGCCGCCCGTAGGGCACACGGAGGAGGGTTTGTGCAGGCGCCGCCGAAGGTGCCTGCCAATGCAGAGTCAGCGGCAGCACGGGATGCGGGGCCGGCGGCTTAGCTGGCGCACCGGCCCGTGCGGGAGCCGGATTGAGGGCACCGGGCTCTGGCGATACCGTCGTCTTGGGGAACGTCGCCCCTTCGCGACGGAACGTTTGTGGCAATACCGCCGGCAGGGAGGCCTTCGCTGCCGGCAGTGCCGCCGCGGCGTCTGCCCGCAGCCGAAGTCGGATACCGATCCCGGCCATGACCAGCACGCCGCCGGCGAGCACCAGATGGCCGGTAGGTGATTTCAGGAAGTCCAGGATCAGTTTCATGGCGCAGGAGAGGCGGGAACCAGGATCGAGAATGCCTCGTGCACCCTGAGGCCCGCCCGGCCACCGGCCGCATTGTGGGCGATGACGAGCGAGGCCTCGGTCCGGCCGCGCGGTGGTACGGCGCCCGAGGCGTCGGTTGCCTTCGCCGGGTAAACCTCGAACCCGATGCGCACGGCTAAACCCGCGGGGTCGTAGCGCACTGGCTTGTCGCCGGGATTCTCCAAACGCAGCCGGAAGACGAGAGCGTCCTCTTCCTCGAAGCGGCAGACTTCCGTGATCGTCACCCGGAAATCGGGATAGTGGGTGGTCGCGCCCGGCTCGGCCCGCTCGATCTCCAAACGCCCGCGGCCAGCCGGTAGCCGGGAATTCGCCCGTGCCCGTTCGATGAGCGCCGCATAGTTGGCGTCGTCCGAGCCCTGCCCGAACACCACCGTACGGTCCGGATCCGCCCCGACACTGAGGCTGAGTGCATAAACCCGGCCCTCGAAGACCACGTTCAAAGCGGCAGTCGCATTCTCCTGCAACGCCCGGACGGTGAAGAAGCTCGATCCAGCTTGATGCGACAGCAGCACCGCCGGTGCGTCCTCCGGCTTGGTTGATACACCTGCGCCCTCGAGAGCGGTCAGGGCTCCCGGGAACACGCACGTTGTGGGGGCTTCCCGGCTGATCCGGATCGCATAGACCGTGCGCGATTCCAGCGGATAGCTCCGGATCGCCCCTCTCAGGGGGAGCGCCACGGCCGCCAATGCGACGACACTCAGTAGGTGACTTCGTAACGCCATACAGCGAGGGGGAAGCGGCCGTTAGCGGCCAGGTTGGGATTGCGGGCGAAGGTGAACTTGGCCGAGAAAGCCGGCGCCTCGGTGAATGCCTGGCCGCCGACCACCCCGGTGCGGACGAGTTGTCCCTCGGCCTGCACCAGCACGAGGTTCTCCCGGGTTTCGAGGACGGTGAGTTTCAGGACCTCCGGCTTCTGGTGCAGCGCCTTGGCCGTGAATTCCTCCGCGTTGGCGGCGATCGCGGCCTGCGCCTGCTTCGCGGCCTCGGGAAGGAACAGCCGGTCGATAAGTTCCGGGAAATCCGCCCCCGCCGGGTTGCGCTGGAACAACGCGAGACACGCCAGGAGCGCCTGCTGCTCGTGCAGCTTGTTCGCCTCCTCGAATGCCAACAGCGGGCTCACGTGATACGTGCCGCTCCCGTCGAGCACCACGACCCGCTCACGCGTCCGATACGCCCGGATGATCAGAAACGGCTGCACGGCACAGAATCCGAACGCGATGAGCGCCACCACGCACCACAGCCTCGCGGCGAGCGCATGGTCCGCAAACAGATCGAGCGGGTGCCATGTCCGGGACGGTCGTTTCGGGTCCAGCCGTACATGCGGCACGGGGGTTTCACGGAGGGTGCTCATGGGTCAGATCATGGTTTGCGGTCCGGGCAGTTGGTTCTGGGCCATCACCGCGTTCACCCGTCGTTCCCCGGTCGGATCTGAGGGCGCTGGCGCCTTGGGTGCGGGCGACTGGGCCGAGGGACCAGACGGCGGCTGTCCACCTCCGCCGGACTTTCCCGCCAGGGACGCGGCGGCTAGTGGCGCCGCGACGCCGCCGGTCTTCAGGCTCTTCACCACCAGCGCGAGCTGCTGGATCGAAGAAATCTGCTGCAGGGCAGACTGGCTCCCGCCCGACAGCGGCGACCCCGAGCAGAACAGCATTTGCATGAGGACGGGCGTCCCCAGCGTCCCCACGATGATCCAGATAGCCGCGAGCAGCCCGCCGAGCAGGCTCGCGAACGACGCGGCATCAATCTGCCCGGGCACCAGATCGTAGGCCACCGCGAGGTTGTTCTGGTAGGCGGCAAGCAGGTGGTAGGCGACGAGCTCGGTCACCGCGAACCCAACCGGCCAGGCCAGCACCGCGAGCGTCTGCTGGACATACTTCGCTCCGAGCGGGGCCAGCGACGGGATCATGCCCATCCCCAGCGCCACCGGCAGAAACAGGTAGCACAAGAGCTTCAGCACATACTGAAGCACCAGAAACGGCAGCTGCAGGAGGCTGCCCACTAGCACCACCACCTTCACCGCCGCATACAGCGAGGCCTTGTAGACCGACTCGCCGATCCGCCGCAGGCTGAAGTCAGAGCCGCTGTCACCCACCGTGGCCCGCAGCTGCTGCGCCACCCGCATCGGATGATCCGTGTAGCCCGCCTGGATCGTGTCCGCGATCCCGAGGAACATCTTTTCCGACCACCCGAACCAGTAGGGCAGGGTGGCGATGAGCCCCACGATGATGATCGCCCGCACAATCGGCTGCGTCATCCCCTCCACGTCGATCCGGGCCCGCCCCACCTGCAGCACGAAGCCCGTGACGCAGACAAAGAAGAGCACAAACCGCAGCGTAACCGTGAGGTTCAAAATCGTTTCCCTCAGTCCTGGGGCGAAGTTTTCCATCAGTTCCGTCCCTCCGCCGGCCGCTGCCGCCTTTCCTCACGCCGGAGACGCGCCCAAAGCCGTTCCCCCGCCGGCCGGCCGCGGCGGGAACCGCGGGCGCGGGCCCGCCGGCGGCCTTGGGCCGCGAGCGCGCAGGCGGCGATGCCGCCCCCGACGCAGACGGTGATGACGACCTCCGTGATCATGGCCGGGTGTAGTCGGTGGGCTTGATCGCGAGTCCCGCCTGCCACGCCCCGACGGCCGCCAGGGTCTGCCGTTCCTCGGCGATCTGTTTCTCCAGCAGATCCTGCCGCTCCTTGGCGGCCTGACTCTCGTTGAGCACCTGCTGAACGAGCAGCTTGTCCGTCTCGTCCCGGCGTGCGGCCGCCAGATGCGCCAGCTGTCCGATGATCGCCGCGACCTTGGTATTCAGCTTGTCCACCTCGGCCTGGGTGGAGGCATGGGCCAGCTGGTCGAGTGTCGCCGCCAGATCCGTCTGGAGCGCAGTAGTCTGCGTGCCAGTATCCTCAAATACCTGGGCAAGGCTGTCGGCCTGTTGCTCCACCGCCGCAAACCGCTTATAAGGTGCTTGCTGGCGGACAAAGGTCTGGCCGAGCACCGTCCGGTCATCGAGGGCTTGGTAAAGGCCCTCCGCCGTCCGCCGCAGCGAGGTGGTCGCGTCGGCGACCCGCCGGATCGCTTGCAAGGTCACCCCAAATTCATGTGCGAGCCCGGTGGCACCCGCATCATGCAGCACCCCCGTGATGCCCACCGCCGACGGATCGCCCAGCACATCACGGATGCGTCGCTGCGCCGCGAGCTGATCTTCCAGCTGCCGCAGCTGCCGGTCCATCGCCTGCAACTGGTCGGCCCATTGCTTGAGGATAACCAGGTGCTGGGATTCCTGATTGGCCTGAATCGCGAGGTCCACGGCGGTGTTGCCCGGATCGCTCACGATCCACTGCGCGGAGAGCGGCCCCGCGAGGAGTAAACTTAAGGCAATGATAGGTGGCTTCATGGTTTTTGGGGCGCCGGGGCGCGTTGGTTGTTTTGCTGGATCCAATACTGCTCCTTCACCGCCTGGGCGTAGCCGCGCTCGTAGCTGCGGGTTTCGACTTCACGCTGGGGCGCCCTGCAGCCGGCCAGCGCCAACAGGAGCAGGAAAAAAATTCTAGGACGCATCGTCGGCCTCCTTGGCTTGAAAATGCCGGAGCGTCCCGCACTGCGGCGGCTGCGCCGTCGGCGCGAAGTAACACACACTCGAATACTTCGCCCCCTCCGGCTGCTGCTCCGGCAGCGGGTACTGCTGGATCGCCTCGACCGCCGACTCCGGCAGCCCAACGTCCTTGGCCAGTTCGGCCATGTCGTTCTTGTCCGACTGCCGCAGCAAAAAGAACTGCTTGGCATTGCCGATGACCGCCGCCCGGATCGGCGAGGCCCTGAACCGCGCATATTGCTGCACGACGGACACGGCCCAGCAGTTGAACTTCCGCAGCTGCGCGTAGCTTTCCGCCAAAATCTGCTCCCCGCCCGGGACGTCCAGGAACTGGGAGACCTCCTCAAAGAGGGCGCGCTTCCGCACCGCCCGCGGCAGCGAGATGATGTGCTGCCGGGACACCCCGCTGATCAAGAGTCCCGCCGCGGCCTTGAGCTCGACCGCCTGCTCCGGGATGAGCCCCAGCTCAAAATGAGCGATCGAGCGCTGGAGCGAGACGGTCGTCGTCCCGTCAAACAGCCGGCCATAGGGCCCGTCGGAATTCCACGCTCTCAGCAGGGTGGCCAGCCGTTCGATCTCTTCCTGGCCGTGCTCCGGCAGCCGCGCATAGGCGAGCAGTTCCACCAAGGCGCCGTGGGTGGGATAGTCCGCGGGCGTGTAGAAGACGCACGCCGTCTGGGCCACTGCGGCTGCGGTGGCCGGCTCCTGGGCAAAGCGGTTGATCTCGGACTCCGCCAGCCCCGCAACAAACGCCAGAGCCTCGGCGTTGCCTTCCGCCCGCCGGTCGCGCAGGTCCGCGAAGGCCTCGAGGGCCGTGGTCCCCGCCGGCATCCGCTCGCGCCACCGGTGGACGGCACAGGCGAGCCGCCTTACTTCCTCTGCCTTCGCCGGATGGCGCCGGCTCCAATCCACAAAGGTGTCCCGGTAGAGTTGGTGGACATACTGAGACAACTGCGCCTGCCGCAGCGCCAGCTGCTCCGCCGTCTCCGGCAGGCCCACCATCCGGGCCAACAGCGCCACCACCGTGGCCAAATGCAGCTGGGTAAGTGGCAGTCCCTGCGTGTCCAGATAGTTGAGCGTCAGGTTGGCATCCGGATGGACGACAATCGGGGTCCCGCCCAATTTCTCAGTGAGTTCCTTGTGCGATCCGCCAAAATCAATGATGAGCGTGTGCGCGAACTCCCCCGCCGTCTGCAGGAACAGGTCATCCGTCCACTCCGACTTGCCCGACCCGCTCATGCCCACCACGAGCGCATGTTGCGGCGAGCCTCCCGCCTGCGAACTCACGCCCACCAAATTGAGATTGGTCCCGTCATAGAGGGCCTCGGCCCTTTCCAACGCCCCGGTGAACGTGCCGGAGAAGGGCAGGAGGTCGGCGAGGTAGTTGTCCTCCGCATAAAGCTGCCGGTGGACATAGGACGAATGGGTCCAGCCCGGGCAGGTCGCGAAGAAGAGTTTCCTCGCTGTCGATGGCAGGGTCGCCTCGAGGTATTGCGCCCCGTCCATCCCATGGATCGCCTGCTGCACCGCCCGCACGCGGTCGCGCAGCACCTCCGGGCTCCGGGCCCAGATCCGGATCACGTAAGTGACCGCGAATGGCCGCACGAATCCGCCGGCCAGGTTCTCTATTTTCCTCTCCTTCATCCGAAGCGCCACCAACAACGAGTGCCGCCGTTCGCTGGAGTATTCGCCGGCGAGCCGCTCCACCGCCTGCTCCTCGCGGTGGATCTCCCCGCCGGCCCGGCCCGGCACCACGATCACGGTGATGGCGTAGTCAAGGAACGGCAGCCCGGTCAGGTGCGTGACGATCCCCGGGTTCGTCCGCTGCGGCCACCGGTCCAGGGTCAGGACCGCGTGGTAGTGTCCATCCAGATAGAACCCGCCGTCGGCCCGACCCACGCCCTCGGACAGGAAGCAGTTCTCCTGCAGGGTCCGCTCCGGATCGAACCCGACGAAATTACGGTCCCGTTCCGCGAGGGTGGGGTTCAGGAACTTCTGGATGAAGGCGCCATGCGCCGCATCATCCATCGGGAACACCCGGGCTTCGTTCCCCAACGTGGCGCGCAGTCCGCGCCCGATCTCCTCAAACTTGGCTGCGAACGCGCCCAAGAGCGCCGCATAGTGCTCCCGCAGCCCTGTCCGGGTCCAGCCGACACCCGAGTGCGTGGTGATTTCGAGGGAGAAGAAGATGGCGAGTCGCTCCCGTCGCAGGGTTCCCGCCTGCATCCGCGGCCAGTAGCGGCTGACCCGTTCGTTGCGCGCGGCCTGCACCAAAGCAGGCGCGCCAACCGTGGTCCGCTGCCGGAATCCGGCTAGATCCGGCCGGTAGTCCGGATCGCACCACCACTGGAACTGCACCCGGCAGCCCTCGCCGGCCAACGCCAGGATCGCCCTCATTTGGTCCTGATGGGCATTGAGCCGGGCATGGCTCGCCCCTCGCAGGTCCTGGGCCTCCACCAAGAAGCCCTTGGCGACCACTCCGCCGCGCTCCGGCGAGCCGAAGACAAGCATCCCATCGACGAACCGGGCATCTGGCGCCCCGGCGTGGGTCCGGCCCTGCCAGACCCTCCCGGTCACCGTCCGTGTCAAGTGCACGTCTCCGATCAGTGTCTCCAGTCGGTCACCGTCATAGCCCCGCGGTTTTCCCTGCTTGAGCCCCAAGGCCCAGCCCAAGGTGAGCCCCAAGGGCACCGCGGATACCATTCCCGCCGGCAGCCAGGCCACATGAAGCAGAAAGGTAAGGACGATGAATCCGCCCAGTGACCCCACAGTTGCCACTACGACCGGCACATAGAGGTTCCCATCGAGCCCGAAGGCCCGGCCCGCGGAATCATCCGCGGCGTTGGTTTCAGTGACGCGCAGTTCCATGGCTTCAGAAGTGCGGGCTGAGCACCGCGTCCTGCAGGCCGAAGATCGTGAACAACGTCGCCATGATCGCCGCCGCCGCCGCGATCAGGATCCCGCCCAGTATCCCCATCTTCCCATCGGGATCCCCCTTGGAGATGGCGTTGGAACCGGCCCAGATTTTGGCCACACCCCAAAAAAATCCCACCATGAACAGGAGCAAGAGGGCGGAGCCGAAGTTGTCCCGCAACTGGGTCAGCTGCGCGAGGAGCCGGGGCAAAGTCAGAGTAGTCAACATAATGTTATAAGGTAATATAAAATCCCACTTGTCAAATCCATGATATAACAATATGTCTTTTGTCATGAAACCGAAGCCGTCCCCGGCCCCGAAATCCCCTAAATCCGCCGCCACCCAGCGGGTGGGCATGTCATTCTACGAGGAGGATTTGGCGGCGCTTCTCGCGCTCCGCCGCAACCTCGCCCAACTGCACGTGAACGAATCCGCCCGATTTATCGTCCGCGCCCTCGCGCACGTCGCCACCGATGCCGAAATCTTCGCTCACACCCTTGCCCGCCACCAGGCCGAGGCGGCCGGCAAGGCCGGGGCCAAGGAATCAATCGCCGAATTCGGCAACTACGAGCTCTTGAACTCGGACCTAGAGCGCTTCCAGCGGATCGGCTTCGACCTTGAGGCCGAGCAGGTGAGGGGAGGGCGCACCTTCATCATGCGCTCCCTCATCCACGCTCCCTGGGAGTTGAGGAAACTGGCGAAGGCGGTGACGCAGTTCCGCCGGGAGTTCCCCGACGCGCGGACCCGCGAGGTCCGCGCGCTCCGCGGCCGTGGTTGACGCCGTTTATCTGGCCCGCCTCCGCGGGCTTGAGGCGCACTTGCGCCACCATCTGCGCGGTCAGGACCACCTGCTACCACGTTTTGCCGCCGCCTTGCTCTGCGCCGAGCTGGGTCTCGCTAACCCCTCGCGGCCCCGCGGCTCGTTCCTCTTCATCGGCCCGACTGGCACCGGCAAGACGGAACTGGCCCTTTGCTTCACCGACTACGTCTTTGGTCCCGATCACGTCCACCGTTTCGACCTATCCGAGTATCAGAACCAGTCGGCGGTGGAGAAACTGATCGGGGCCAGTCCCACGGATCGCGGGCTGCTCGGCCGGATCCTGGCTGCGCACTCCTGCGGGACCCTCCTCTTCGACGAGATGGAAAAGGCTCATCCCTTGCTCCTTGATCTCTTCCTCCAACTCCTCGATCCCGGCCGGATCACCCTGGCCACCGGGGAAACCATGTCCGTTTCCGGATGGTACCTGATCTTCACCTCCAATCTAGGCTCGGCCGAAGTGATGCGCATGGAACGGTCGAGCTTCGCCACGATCGAGGCGGCCGTCCTGCGGCGGGTTACCCAGAAGTTGCGGCCGGAATTCGGGCCACGAATCAACGAGAAATTCGTTTTCGCCCGTCTTACCCCGGAGGCCCAGCGTGAGATTGCCGAATTGCTGGTAACCCGCGAGCTCGCGCGCCTGCGCGGATTGGGTCATGACCTGGCAGTTTCCAGCGCGGCTTTGGAATTCCTCGTGCGGGAAGGCTATGACCCCCAGCTCGGCGCTCGCCCGCTACGCCGCACCGTCGAGCGGAATCTGCAGGAAGCCGTCGTACGCAGCCTCTTCGCGCATGGCTTTGCCCGCGGTCGGGTAGAGCCTGACGGCGCAAGGCTGACGGTTATGAGCGGGTAGCCAGCGGCACAGCTTCGATTTCGGAGGCAGCTCGGGTATTTACTTACGCGCTACTTAGGCGGACTAACTCCGGTTCCCCCAGCCTTACCGTGGGGTTGTGCGAGGCTGGGCGTATTTCGCGGCGAAACATAACGTCCAAGTCCTGACTCCTTGCCGTGCTGCGTGGCACTTCCGCGTTGGACGGCACCCCGGAGGATTCGGACCTTTTACGCTATCGAGAAGCGTTTGACCTTCATGGACAAGGCTCCATTTTGGCTCAGGCAAACCCTGCGTTCGAACGAAAAAAGGCGAGCCCGGTTTGGTCCTTTCAGCCTTGCCCGCCGCAGCTTCGGGATTACCTATTTCTTGAATTGTGCGGCCTCAACGGTTGTTCGCATGCTTCATCTATCTTCTTTTTCCGGCTTTTGCGCCATCGCCCTATGGACGGCGGGCGCTATTTCGCCTGGGGTGACCCAGGCCGATGACATTCGAAGTCTGCTCCAAAATTCGCCTTTCGGTGCGGCGGAGCCGGCACCCGTTCTGACAACAGCTCCCTCGACTTTGGAATTTCGCGGTGTTTTTGCAGACCGGGGCGAATATTTTTTTAGTATGTATGAGACAACGACTCATTACAAGGAGTGGGTCGGCCTGAATGAGACCGGCAAGTGCTTCACGCCACGGAGCTATAACGCGGACAAGCAGACTGTGACTGGGGAATACGGAGGTCGCACCGTGACGCTGACTCTTGTGCAGGCCAAAATCGTTGGGACCGTTCCCCCTGGGGTGACTCCCCCGCAGGGTAACGCAACGGAGCCGGTCGCTCGATCACCGCAACCGCCAACCGGTTTAGCGGCTGGAGTTCAAGTTATCGAAGACGTTCAGCGCCGCCGTGCCGTTAGGCAGCAGGGGCTTGCGGCGCAAAACAAGCACCCTGGCCCAGAGATTGAAAACAGGCCTGCTCTTCCGCGCTAAGGCACGGGCGGACTCAGATCACACTTCCCGAAATGAGCGAGGAGTTTCGCCCAACCTGATATATGCTTGAACTCCTCAGAACGATTCTTGCCCGGCCGTTGTTCCACTTGGGACCGATGGCGGTCTTGGCCCCGACTTCATCGTGACTCCGGTGCGGCCGGGGCAAGGGCTCTTTCGATTCGTATGCGTTGATCGGGGGAAAATTCGCTGATCTGTTGCATTGCTTGGGCGCTGTCCCCGGGCGTATGCGGGAGCACCGTTGGGCGCAGGAAGAAAACCAGGTCGGTGCGGTTTTTTTGGCGGCTGCGGCTGCCGAGCAGGTCACCGAGAAAGGGGATGGGCCCGAGACGCGTGGTGTTTTGGGACTCGCTGGTGCGCTGCATGCCACCCAAGACAATTATCTCCCCGCTTTTCGCAGTGATATATGACTGAGTTGAGCGCTTGCCGATGGTGGGCTGAGCATTCCCGTCAATGGTGACGCTGCCCAAAATGTCATTCACCTCCTGCTTAATTTCCAATTGGACGGTCCCATCGTTACCAATGAGTGGTTTGATGGATAGTTGGATTCCGATGTCCTGCGAGGTCACGGTCGAGCGATAGCCTGCACCTGTGGGCGAGCCGCTGGTGGTGCTGTCGCTAAGGTAGCTGCTGATGACCGGGACCGACTGCCCGACAAAGATATTCCCATCCTTGCCATGGGTCGTCAGGATGGTCGGCACAGAGAGTATGTTTGCGATGCTCTTTCGTGGAGTAGTGCTGAGAGAGACCAGCGCTGCGAGATCCAACGAACTCGATGAACTTGAACGGTTAATCACTCCGTTCGTCAAATCCAGTCCCGGCAGCGAACCTTGAAATCCAACCAGTTTGCTGCCGCTGACGGTGAGCCCGAGGGCACTGATCCCGGAAGCGGCATCATTTTCCAGGGTGACCTCAGCGATGACCACTTCAATCCGAACCTGGGCTAGGACTATATCTATCTTCGCAACCAGCTCTTTGATGAGCCGAATGTCGCCCTCGGTGCCAGCGACGATTATCGCGTTGCTGCGCTCCTCGGGGAGAATGGTTAATTGCGAACTGAACTGGTTCGAAGGCTCAATTTTCAAGTCAGCATTGGCGGGAAGGCTGGCGGTTGACGGTGCCTGGGAGGTTGCGGCTGGTGCAGGGGCGCTCGTCACAGTCTGCCGGGCGAGCGCAGGGTTGTCGGGCAGGCTTTTGCGTGAGGCGCTGTTTTGGGTGGCAACAAGCTGGGCTAGGCTGGTGGCGACGTCTTTCGCGGTAGCATATTTCAAATAGATCACATCGTTGCGCGTGTTGGCGTCGGATTTGACGTCGAATTTGGCGATCAGGTCGTCGAACAGTTCATACTGACGCGGATCGGTGATCAGAATGATCTGGTTGGCACGATCCTCGGGATTGTAAGTGGTAAGGGTGCCAAGCTGCGTCTGGAGAGATCCGGCGAGCACCGTGTGCAGCTTGCTGACGACGTCGCTAGCCTTTGCAAAGCGCAGGGGGTAAAATTTGGCCCGCAATCCACCCAGATGTGGTTGATCCAGTCTTTCGAGGAGGGCTTCGATGCGCTGCAGGTTGCTGAGCGAATCGGTGATGAGCGCGGCGTTGGCGTTTTCAAAGACAACGGGTGGGCTTGCGGCAGCGGGATTGAGCAGGCCGGCGATCTGGGGCATGAATTCGCTGACGCGTAGGAAATTTAGTTGAAAAAGTTTGCTGGCAAGCCGGCCGCTTGGCGGCATGCGGAGAGTGGAACCATCGATCAGTTCGGGTGCCTCGGACCTGGCCGCGTTCAGGGCCGTGACCTTGAGGAATTTGTCGTCGAGTGCATTGATCGCGATGCCGTTGAGGATCAGGAGGGTTTCCAATGCCCGGATTGCCTCTTCGCGGGTGACGTTGTCCTTGAGTGTTATCGTGAGGGTGGTGCTCGGGAGCGCTTGGGGACGGAGGATAGTTTTGCCCGTCCAGCGTTCGATCAGGACCAGAACTTGGTCGACACTTTCATCCCGAAGTATGACCGGCCCTACGGTGGAGGCGGCAGTGAGGGCGGGAGTAGGAACCAACTCGGCCCGTCCGTTGGGCTCAAGGCAAGCGCAGGCCAGCAATCCCAAGAGCAGATTCTTTAATTGAGCGGATAAAGATTTCATGAGCTTCCTGCGAGGGCAGGAGGAACTGGGCAAAAGGGGTATTCTTTACCTCCGCCTACAGAAGACGAGGCGACTGTCTGTTGGCAAGCTGAGCAATGCTGGTGGGTCTCTTAGTGGCGGGGAAAAATGTCCGTGCCGTACGCCTGATCTTAGAGTAACGCGCTAGGCGGCGACGGCAGAGCCGTCAGTGGGACCGGTCGCACGCGAACCGTGGACTAATTTATCCTACCTGTATGATTAGGCGCTGCGTTTTGTTTGCGCGAGAGGGGAATGCATCGACCGGGCTTTGGCGATTGCGCACCCGATTGTGCCAGCGGTCGGCGGGCTCGCCAGTCGGCCGGGTCAGGATAAGTCCATGGTGAACTCAATCAGTGAGTGTTCAGAAACAAACCCCGCGTTCTCCAAGGTCCTCCGCGAGGCGTGATTTTCCGCACTGCATCCACACACAGGCAGCCAGCCGCGGGCGAGGCAATCCTGCCGCAAATGCGACACGATGTAGGTCCCCAGGCCTTGCTTCCGTTGGGACGCGGAAACCACCATGCCAATATCCGCGTGATCCCTGCCGGGGACGACCCGCCGGATCACGCCGCAGCCGGTCAGTTCCCCCGTATCTGTTAGGTAAACCCAAAGCCCGTCGGACCGAAGGTATTCGAATATCTCGTCGGTGTCATCAAAGAATCCGTCATGCATGGCCAATATCGTCGGTAGGTCTTCCGCCGTTCCTTTTCGGGAGATGACCACCTGATGGTGCACCGATACGTGCTCGTGAGATTTGCGGAATAGCAGGCCTACGACCCTGCTGTTCGCGTTGCAATCTGACAGGGTCGTGAGCATCTGCGAGTCAAAGGTCTTGCACAGCACGCTCCGCGCGCGGCACCGGACTAGGACCGCCTCGAGGCCGGTCCGGAGGGCTTCCCTGCTGCTGGTTTCAAGGTGGTACTCGACCACCGTCTGCTCGTGGAGGACGGCGTAGCCGACCACGCCGGTGGTGCCCGTCAGCATAAAATTGCGACCGCGTTGGACGAGCCGCTCCACGTAGAGTTCCTGCCCCTCCCGCAACGACGCCAAGTAGCGATCCCGCAGGGCTCGAGGGATCTCTGGCACCTCGGTGATTTGTAGATCGTGAATCATGGATGACAAGGGGAGGCGAAGTATTGGAGAATTCTGATCTATGCCGCCTTATGGGCGTCACGCTACCTACAAGAGCATCGGCGGCGGGTGGCTATTCCGGCCGGGCAGAGAGCTCTATCCTTGACCTGGGGGCAGATCACGCTTGCTGACTGCGTTGGGCTAGGTCGTGAGGAATAAAGCCGCTGGCCGGAGGTCTTATAGCCATGGCTGATCCAGTCGCGATTGTTCTCCTCGGAAAAAGACAACGTTCGATATCGGTCGAAGCAGCGAAGCACATTTGAGCTCAGTTGTCGGAGCATCAGGTATCCAGAGAGGGGGGCTGCGTTCTCTTAGGGCTGGAGACGATAGCTGCTAATCCGGCGCGGGGGTTCGTGTTGCTAGCAAAATCAGGGGGAGGGGCGGTGGGTGTGGCCTACATGTCTTCCCTCATGAGCCTGGAACACGGTGGGATTAGTGGGTGGCTCGAAGAGTTGTACGTGCTCCCGGCGTGGCGCGGGCGAGGAATCGGCACCCGGTTACTCGCCCGCGCCGTTCTCCAGGCCCGTCGCTTGGGTTGGAAGGCCGTTGACCTCGAAGTGGACAGGGATCATCGACGCGCGGAAGCGCTCTACCCCGTGCATGGGTTTAGTCGCGTTCCGCGAAGGCGCTTCTGTCTCGCGTTGTCTTAGCATTCTTTGCCCAACAGGTGACTCGTGGAGGTCGTGAAACCACCGGGCGGCTCGCCAGTGGGCCGCTTTCCAGTACTCGGGTGACATCGGGATGGGCCTTCGCAACGGTGTTGTGCAAAGAAATCGGCCGCGAATCGACTTGTAGCAACCCTTCCAACTGCACGCGAGTAAGGACCTAGTTGCACTCGCCGATTTCTCCGATGGTTTGGTCTCATCGATTGTGGAGCACGCGGAGATCGACTTCCCTTAAGGGTGAGAAAGCAGGCGCATCCCTCGCTGGGAATCACTGCACCCGTGGAGCACTGCCAGAGTACAGCCCACTCCCTGCAGGATTATGCTTAACAGGTTGGGCGACCATCTGAGAATCGGACCTTTCGATATTGGCTGAGCTTTGGTATGAACAGAGTTGGATTGGAGATGGGCAAGTACGGCCGACGTTGATTCCGACAGGTCGGAGTAGAAGGGACTTTCACCGACTGAAGAAGTTCGGCTTAACGCACACCCACAGGCCACAACCCCGGTGCCTGTGGTGCCTCTCATTGAGGCACCCGCCCCACTGAAATCTCATGTCGCTTACTGGAGTGATCCCGTTCATGAATATATTACCAAGTCGGTTTGTTACCCTGTTCCGTTCGATCGCCTTTATGGCTTTCCTTGTGTGCGGCTCTTTGAGCGCAGTTCCGACCTACTATTATGTGGCCACTGCGGCCAACGGCGGCAGTGACACAAACAACGGTACGTCGGTTAGTACGCCATTTCTGACCATCGGAAAGGCCCGTGATACGGTCCGTTCCTCCAAGGGGACGATGACCGATGACATCATTGTCTATATTCGCGGCGGCGAATACTATCAGGATGCAAAGATTACCTTTACCGACGCAGATTCTGGCAACAACGGGCACCAGATCTACTATCGGAACTATCCTGGTGAGCAGCCTGTAATCATAGGCGGTAAACCTGTGACCGGTTGGACCCTTGACTCAGGCAACATCTACAAGGCGTCGTTACCGGCACTTTCCGGGGGCGGTGCGTGGCAACCTTATGCGGTTTTCGAGAACGGCCGGCGGGCGGTTCAGGCGCGGACGCCAAACACCGGCTCTTTCACATCCGGGGCCTTGGTCTCCACTGCGGGCGCGGTGGATCCCTATTCTACGATCGAAGCGGAAAGTTATGATACAACGGCCTCTTTTGGCTTAACTGCGATCAGGGACGCTGGTCCCGACTACGTGGTCGTCACTGCGATAGACACAAACGACTACGCGGTGTATAAGAACGTGGATTTTCGCTCTGCTGGCGCCAGTGCGTTTTCCGCAGTTTTGGCGACGACCGAAACTGGTCGAAGCATAGAAATTCGTCTCGATAGCACCACGGGTACACTTCTGGGAACCTTGAATGTTACGTCAACCGGCTCCCTCTCAACCTATCAGACCGAGACGGTAAGCCTGTCCACCACCCCAACAGGGGTGCATAACGTCTACCTCGTTTTCAAGGGAGGCACTGGCTCTTGGTCGATGTATTTTGACTGGCTCTACTTCCAGGCGGCGACGGGCAATGATATGGGACCAACCGTTGAGGCGGAAAACTATACCAGCATGTCCGGGGTGGCCACGGAAGCCGGCGGCAGTGGAACGGTTGTAAGCAGCACAAACAACAACGACTGGGCTTCCTACGCCGTCAATTGCGGCACCTTGGGGAATGTGGAAATAAAGCTGCAGGCCGCCATGCCGACCACCAATGAATTCATGAAGATCGAGATCCACCAAGGCAGCCAGACAGGCACCCTCCTTGGAACCGCGATTTTTTATCCCGACACCAGAGGATACGGACTGTTCAAAACCTATACGGTGAATGTGACCGGACTCACCGGGTCACAGACGCTCTACCTAGTCTTTAAGGGGAGCGGCACGGGGGATATCTGCAAGCTGGACTGGTTGAGGGTGAGATCGATCGCGCCGGATATCACGCAGAGGCAGTTTACCTACAATCCATCGGATCTGCCATCCTCGTTCACCTACACCAATGCCCAAGTCTCAATATGGTCGGGGCAGAGTTACTATCATTTCTTCGAGGACAATAACCCGATTACCAACGTTGATTTCACCAACCACATCATCACGTTGCAAAACCTTCCCACCTACGGTTTCGGGCCGGGCATCGCGTACTATGTCCAGGGGTCCAAAGACTTCCTCGATTCTCCCGGGGAATTCTATTTCGACCCTTCCTCGGCGACCATCTATTACTGGCCCTATTCCACGCCAATTTCTAGCCAGGAAATCATTGCGGCGACGACAACCCGCCTGATCGAACTGATTGGCAGTGGCACCACGTACACTACCTGGGTGCAAAACATCAATTTCGTGGGGCTGACTTTAACGGTATCAAATTTTGACAAGGTCAAAACGGGTGGCGTCAATGATCTCGAGGGGTTGATTTACATGGAGAACGCCGTCGGGATTAACATCGAAAGGTGTCATGTCACAAACAGCGGCTTTAACGCGATAGTGATGAAAAATTTCGCGCAATACAACGATGTGTATAACAATGTGATCAGCGGATTTGGTTATAATGGAGTCTATCTCCAAGGCTGGGACCCGGGTACGGGATCATTTGGGAGTGCCTCCGCTTCGTATGTGAATAAGCTAAATAGCATTAGCGACAATCTCATCACGGACGGCGGCCAGCTAATCCAGTCAGGCTCGGCCGTTCTCGTCGCGCAAAGCGGCGACAACGACGTCAGCTATAATCGAATGCAGCGAATCCCGAAGTATGCCTATGGGCAGACGGGGCTGCCGTATTTCATTTTCAAATACCTCAACTATTACGGCACAGACGTGACCGATGCGAATCACTATGACTTTCTGCACGCGCGGAACAACGCGATCCGGAATAACGATATCTTCAATTGCCACTATGCTTCAAATGATGGCGGGCCGATCGACTCATATGGCACGGGCGGCAAAGATATTGGCGGCACAACCGGCACCGGCCACCTCATTCAATTTAACCGGATTCACGATATCCGGACAATATTTAGCGGCGTGAACCCGATAGCCGGGATCTATCTGGACGGAGACAGTGCATATCACACCGTGCGGTATAACTGGATCTATAATGTCAATTCTGCGCCCGGAACCACCCAGGCAATATTTATCAAGGGGCAGAACAATACCTTCTTCAACAATGTCGTAGCGAACTGTACAGGCACCAACGACGTGTTGTTCCTTGATACGCCCATATTCCCGACAACGGGGCTATCCTTGACCGAAAATATCTTTATCGGCTCTGCGTCAGAAAAGACGGCCTGCTACGATTTTCTGATCCCGAACTATTGGGACAACAATACGATTACGACGTCCGACTATAATGTGTTTTCCCATAGCTCGGGCACATACAATTTCGCGAACGTGCAAAATTCGTCCACGCCCATTTCATTCACCGCGTGGAAGACGATATTGAGCAACAAATATGATCAGCATTCGACCACGGGCACATCGCCCGTCTTCAACAATGCGACGCTCAATGATTACACGGTAGTCTCGGGAGCGCCATCGGGCTGGAGCAATTTCACCCTGACTCCGACCAATTTCACTCAAAGCGTATCCTCGAATATCGGGCCTGGAGCGGATTTCGCCTATCCGACGGACATGTATTTCTACGATGGTTTCGAGAATGGTTTCGACCAGTGGCAGATCTATTTTGGCACGCCTGCCACTAGTACTGCTCAAGCAAAGGCAGGAAGCAGCAGCTTTGCATTCACCCAGGATCAGGAATCCATTCTCCGCAGTTTCGGGGCGACCCCGCTCAACAAAGTCGCCAGCGTCTGGTTCTACGACAACGCCTCCTCGACCAGTCAGATCATCCAGGCAAATGCCGACAATGGTGCCACCTCTGTTGCGTTGGGCGTCCATACCGGGGTATCAACGACAAAATATGTCTACCGCCTTGGCTCCACTTATACGGCGACGTCGATCACCCGCACAACGGGCTGGCATCAGTTCGTATTCGATTACAGAAGCGGGTCGGACGTGAAGCTTTACATCGATCCCACGCCGTCGAGCCTGACGTCGGTGGTAACATCCACAATACTCACGGGGTTTACCCAAATCATTGTCGGGGACTCCTGGCCGGATGGAAATACCGCAACCGGGTTTTACTTTGATGCTATCGCGGTCAGCACTGATCTCCCGGCTACGATGACCACCTTCCAGGACAGCTTCGAGAATTGTGTCGATGCCTGGGTCACCGACAAGGGTACTGCGATGACCAGTTCAAAGCAGTCGCACAGCGGCATCAGCAGCTACTCACCGGTGCAAGACCAGGACGCGATTAGCCACACCATGGGAGCGAACTACAACAAGAAGGTATCGATCTGGTTTTATGATGATGCCGCTGACACTTCGATGCAAACTTTCGGGTATGTCGACCAGGGCACGACTGACGTTGCCCTTGGAGTCGATACAGCGACGTCAACGACGGCTTACGTCTACAAGCTCGGTGGCACGATCACGGCGTCAAGTGTCGCGCGCTCGACTGCGTGGCACAATTTCGTTTGGGACTACACAAGTGGAACAAACGTCAAGCTATACATTGATGGAACGTTGGTAAACACTTCAACTTCAGTGCTCCAATTCAGCAAGATCCGGCTTGGTGATTACGCAGCCGATTCCAAAACCGGATCGGTTTACTTTGATGATGTCGTAGTGTATTGACGCTGCCTCGTCCCCAATGCTGATTTGCGGGTAAGCGCAAATCAGCAGGGGCGCAACCGTTGGGCGCAAGTGACGTATCCAGAGTCACCTGCGCATCGACGTTTTAAGGCGTGTTTTCAAAGGTAGGGTCCGTCAAGTTTCGCACATTTGATTTGGGCTGGCAGGAGCGGAGGAAGGTTTGGACAGGAAATAATATATTGGGGAGGGGTTTAAGGGGATGGGCGGAGCTCCTCCTCCCCTTTCCCCGGATTGAGTCACGCGGTTTGAGGCTGTGCCGGAGGTATTCGTATAGCGGGTGGCTGGAAGAGCTGTATGTGCTCTCGGCGTGGCGCGGGCGAGGAATCGGCGCTCGCTTACTCGGCCGTGCCGTGCTCCATGCCCGCCGGTTGGGTTGGAAGGCCGTCGATCTCGAAGTGGACAGGGATCATCGACGCGCGGAAGCGCTCTACACCGTGCACGGGTTTCGCCCGGTCCGACGAAGGCGCTTCTGTCTCCCGTTGGTCTGAGCGTCCTCCGCTTAGCTAGTGAGGGCGGTGAAATCAACGGCGGTTCCACATCCAATTCCAAGTTGGGGCGGCAGTCTGGAGCGGGCGAGGGCGGACGCGAGCGGGGTGGCGCGTCCGACGCATAGATGCCTTGCCAAAGTTTCCGATGAACCGACATCAGTACGGGACCGGCCCGACCGAATGGCGACGTCGGAATAGTCGCGCATTCGTCGGGCTTGCGTTTGACAATCCCGCCATTCGGCGAACAGGTGGTGGAAAACAAGCCAATGACACCCACATTGAAACTGAACGCTTCCGGAGCGGCGCACGTGGGCGCAGCGGAGCGGGGGCTTTCCCCTGCTGGCCCTAGCTTGGGCGATTGCGTCCGGAAAACACCGGAGAAGGATCCGATACCCGGTTGATCTGCCGACTATATGGGACGCACGGTACATCACCTCGCTGGCGTCGGCTGGGCGCTGCAACTGCTCCAGCACAATGGCCGCAGACTCCGCCGGGTGTCGATTGATACCCCTACGCTGATCGTTGTGCGCCAGGGCGCGAAGACCATTTACGGTAACGGGATCGAGTTGCGGATACAGGCGGGCGAGGCGATCGCGTTCGCCCCGGGGCCGGCGTGGGACATGGTCAATGAACCGGGTGAGGGCGGGTTTTACCACAGCGATTGCGTGGCGATCGCCCCGGAGCTGCTCACGGATTTCCCACTGGCGCCACCTGGGCAGGCGGTCCCACCGGCAATCCGCGGAGCCCTGCGCCTCGGTCCGCTGCCGGCCGAGTTTGCCGATGCTTTCGGGCGCGCGTGGAACGGGCTCGGCGACCGGCGCCAGGTGCCGGAGGCGATCGCGCGGCAGCGCGTGCAGGAGGTGCTGGTTTGGCTGCGGTTGCACGGCGGCGTCTTCACCCTCGACTGGCGGAAGGAGACGGTCGCGCGCGTACGAGGCATCCTGGCCGGAAAACCCGACCGGCGCTGGCAGTCGGCCGAGGTGGCCAGGCGGATGGGCATGAGCGAGGCGACGCTGCGGCGACACCTGGCGGCTGCGGGCGTATCCTTCAGCGGGCTCCTGATCGATGTGCGGATGTCGGTGGCACTGACGCTCCTCCAGGCGACCGGCATGTCGATCTTGGAGATCGCCACGACCATCGGCTACGCGAGCCCTTCGCGCTTCGCGGTGCGGTTCCGCCAGAGATTCGGCCAGGCGCCGAGCGAGCTGCGGGCACCGCGGCGGCGGGATTGAGCGGAACGGCACGGACTATGCGCGGGACGGCAGCGCCGGCCGCGTGGAGGAGTGCTAGATTGGGAGCGTATCCACCCAATCCTCCGTGAATCCCACAAACATGAATAGCAGTCCCAAGAAGAAAAAAGTGCTGGTCGTTTTCGCTCACCCCGAACCGACCTCTCTGACTCATCAGCTGGTGCAGGTCACAAAAGACACGCTCGAGCGACAAGGCCACGAGGTCATGCAGTCGGATCTTTATGGCATGCACTGGAAAGCCGTGCTCGATGAGCAGGACTTTCCCCAGCGGGTCGATCCCACTCGCCTGTCTCTGATCATGGAGTCATATCACGCTTACTCGACGGACCAGCAGACGGCAGACGTCGCCGCGGAGCAGGCCAAGCTGGCCGCCGCCGACGCTGTGATCCTGCAGTTTCCTCTCTGGTGGTTTGGTGCGCCCGCCATCCTTAAGGGCTGGATCGAGCGGGTCTATGCCTATGGCTTCGGCTACGGCTACAAGAACGAGGGGAACAACCTGCGATACGGCGACGGCGCCTTGAAAGGCAAGCGGGCGATGGTCTGCGTGCTGACCGGCGGTCCCGAAGCAGATTACGGACCACGTGGGATCAATGGCCCGATCGATCAGCTGCTATTTCCGCTTACCCATGGGGCCTTGTTCTACCCGGGAATGGACGTGCTCCCGATCCACACAGTTTACGCCGCTGCCCACTTCAAGACCGCCGCGGAAGTCGAGACCGCCAAGCGGGCTTGGAATGCGCGGGTTGAGCGCCTGTTTGTCGACGCTCCCATCCCGTTTCGGCGGCAGAACGGCGGCGACTATCTGAACCGGCGTACTCTCCGGGACGACGTCGCTCCTGAGTATAGCGGCCTTCTGGCGCATATCGCTGGTTAATCGTATTTCGGGACCTGGCAATGACCAGGGTCCCTGGAGTGGTGTCTTCGATTAACGAATCATTTGCCGGCCTTTCAGTGAAGTAGGATCAGTTGCGGGTTAATCCAGTCAGAAACGGCGTGGGCCGACTTTGTTTTCTCGTAATCCAGCTTCGAAACGGCTGATGACCAGTCAAATTTGCCCGCGAAGACGCAGGGCAGAGAATTCAATTCGCCCGATTCCGCGCGAGCCTTGGGTAGTTGTATTGTCCAGGGTCAGATGCTTGGCACAGGGCAGCTGCGGGGCAGACACGGCGCTAACGATGAGCGGCCCCTCGAAACGATGCTTACATACGTTTCGTAGCTACCCAGCCGCCAAACAAATAAGCCTGATAAAACCGTAACGCATTGACGAATCCTGCTTCCGTTAGGAGGGCATACATCTCATCTTCCGGTATAAAGCCCAAGTCGCTTTCGACGTGGGTGCGGTCTTTTGCCAATTCATTGGCAGGTATGCCGTGCGACGCATACGACGTCATCCATGCATCCAATAACCGGGCAAATTCAGGAGACCTTTTATCACCGAAAAGGTCAGCGAAGATGAGTAGGCCGCCCGGTTTTAGAATGGCCGCAATTGAACGGAAATAGGCGAGCTTTTCTTCCCTGTCGCAGATGAAGTGGGCTACGAAGATTGATGAAACCGCATCAATGGTTGAATTCAGGGGGTAGTCTTGTAACCGTCCGTTGAAAAATTCAACTCGGCTTGTCATCTCGGCTTTTCTCACCCTGTGGTGACAAGCTCTGAGCATATCGGGAGAAACATCAACCGCGACAAAACGCCAAGATGGGAATAGTTCCCCGAGGTGGACGATTTCAGCACCAGTGCCTGCCCCCGAGGAGAGAAAGGTGGAGTTCTCGGACAGTCCTAGAAGCCAAGGAGCAAGCATCTGGTGCAATGCGTCGTAGCTCGGGCAAAATAGGCGAATCCTGCGTTCGTATTTCGCCGCAAGGCTTTCGTCAAAATGCGCTGTGATGTTGAACTGTTCGGGTGGCACGGTGTGAGATGTTGGCGGGGATTACGTTCCGTGCAGGTTGTTTGATAAAACGTCAACTCTCACCTGCATAGTCGGCTTCACCCTAGACTTTGAGCTTGAGTCCACCGGACTAACTCCCCGTCGTCCCGTCTTCGTTGGAAGGCGACCCGCAGAACGCACAGGCCTATTTTCGCCGAGGGGAAGGAAAGCACCCGGCAGAGACAAACTAAACTCCACGTGCGAGAATAGGGTCCCTTACTGATTGAGGAAAGCATTTGTCATCAGATTGGGGGACGTGACACGGCGAGGCTGCCGTCATAAATTAGGTTGCAATGACCACGCCCAATGCCCGCCCCGCTGCGGTCGCTATCGACTGGTATCGGACTCCCGTCCCACCGGAACTGTTCAAACAACTGCACCGGCGCAGTGACTGGCTCGGGTTTCGTCAGTCGTTGAGCTTCCTTGGGATCGCAGTATTCTTGGGCGCCGCGACCTTCTGGGCTCAGCGCCACGGCCACCGGGTCTGGACGGTCCTCGGACTCTTCGCATACGGCACGGTGGGACACTTCTACGTGAATGCGATGCACGAATTATCGCACGGGACGGTCTTCCGCACCAAGTTTTGGAACAACTTCTTCACTCGGTTGTTCTCGTTCCTCGGCTGGCTACATCCCGATCATTTCAACGCCAGTCATCAGAGACATCACCGCTATACGCTCCATCCTCCCGATGACCTCGAGGTGATGCTACCGACGCACTTCTCGCTTTATACCTTCCTGGTCCACCTGATCGTGAATCCCCCTTTTCTTCGCTGGATGGTCTACAACACCTGGAACTTCGCCCGGGGGCGCTTCGTGGGCGAGTGGAATGAGATCTGCCTCTCCGGTGACCGACCGCAGTTACGACAGGACATCATCCGCTGGGCGCGCGTGATGTTGGCGGGGCATCTTGCCATCCTCGTGATATCGGTGGCGCTCGGCTACTGGATCATCCCGGTCATCGTCTCCGGTGGTCCCTTTGTGGGCGGTTGGCTGTGGTTTCTCTGCAACAACTCCCAGCACACCGGCATGCAGGACAACGTTTCGGACTTCCGCTTGTGTTGTCGGACGGTGCTGCCCCATCCGATCGTGCGTTTTCTGTATTGGAACATGAATTACCACATCGAGCACCACATGTATGCCGCGGTACCCTGTTACAATCTCAAGCGGTTGCATGAAGCGATCCATCACGCTCTTTCGTCCTGCCGTGGGCTCGTTGGCGCATGGCGTGAAATTCACGAGGTTCAGCGCCGACAGAAAGAGCAGCCGGACTACATCCCGGCAATTTCACTGCCGGCACCGGTCAGCGAGGGCCCGGCCGCCTAGACGATCCGTATCTGCTGATGCGGAATCAAGCGTGTCAGCCGGCCGGTAAGCACCCATTCAGCCACGAGGATACTGCCAGCCTGCAGGAAGATGGCGGCGTGTGGGTAGATGAACTTTCCCGGGGTGAATTCCGCGCGCGTTTGCCAGCGCCGGGAGCCAACCGGACCGTTGTGCGCTCGCCCGTCGCCGAGCGGGACGGCGACCCGATAGTCGCGGTCAAGTAGGCAGACTTGGCCGACGAGGTCCGGACAGACTAGCCACTCGCCTTGCTGATGAAAGTGGCAGGGCATTTGCAGCCGCGCGGAGTCTTGGACGGTGTGTAGGTGCCGTCCTTCGAGCGTAAGCGTCTGGAGGCGGGAGTTACCCCGGTCCGCCACCACCAGCACCGGGGTGTTGCCGCGGGAATCGATCCACAGGCCATGCGGTTCATGAAATTCGCCGTCGTTGGTTCCCGGACGGCCGATCGGCATGCGAAAGTTTCCTTGGCGGTCATACCGCAGGATGAAATGAGAGCCATAGCCGTCGGCCAGGAAGACATCCCCGTCGGGTGTGAATGCCAAGTTTGTCGGGCAGAAAGCGCGTGGCGATCCGACGTAGGCGGGGACGTCGTGGGGATAGGCTTTGCGCCAGACAACCTCACCCGCCAAAGTCAATTTCGCGAATTGGCAGCGGATGGTGTCGGTGACGTAGAGGTATTCTCCGTCCGGCTCGCAACGGCAGGCAAGGCCGTGGGCCCCGCCCCGGAACTCCCCGCCGAACCCGTGCAGGTAGTGTCCCGAAGGATCGAAGACTAGGACGGCATCGGAGCGCATACTGGCGGGGCCCACGGTATGCGCGACGTAGATCCGTCCCGACTGGTCCTGACATAGCCCTTGGGTGTCGCCCCAACTCATGTCCCAAGGTGGCGTCAGCCAGTCGTGCTCAATAGCATATACATGCTGGCCGGTGCCGGTAAGCAATGGGACGCTTGGTTTGGCCGGATCGGTCATTGGTGGAGGAAACGATTGATGGCCGGTAATGTCCCAAGACGAGTGGGCGAAGGTTAGTCCAATGGGAAGAGGGCGGCCGTCAGGTGATACGGCCGCAATCGATCACGGAATTGCCGATCACTAGAAGGAGGGAGTTGACCGCAGGAGTCATCGGGAGGGTAGGGATGCGGGCACGGGCGCGAACTGCAGGCGATGCCGTACCGGGCGCACCAAGGACCGCGCGGCCTCGTTCAGCTCGGCATCACGGCGGATCAGTTTAGCGGAAAGCGAACCGCGGTCGTCCAGTCCGGCAGGGAAATACCGGTCGATGTTGGCGAGCCCGTGCAGAAGGTTCTTTACCGCGGGCGTCTCGAATTCCTGTTGTCGCTTGATCGCCATCTCCACCTCCACAAACGCCGCCTGAAAGGGAGTGCGGGAGAATGCGGTGCACAGATTGATGCCTCGGGCAAGCTCAGCCCCGGTGAATATCCGGGTTTCATCGCCCCACGTGACCTGCAAATGAGCCGGCGCGTGACGAACGATCAAGCGGAACCGGTTCAAATCTTCGTTAAACGGGAGGACGGGCAGGATCGTGGCGGTGGAATCCTCTCTGGCGGCGTCGTCGGTGAAGCAGAAGGGGTATCGGGTCGACTCGAGAGATATCTCGTGTGGGGACGAATCAAGCACGCGATGGCCTTCGGATCCGGTCACTTTCCCGGTTTCGATGTCAAAATCGATGAGGCCGATTTCCCCGTCGCACCCCATGGCCTTCAAAAAAGCAGCGGCGATGACCAAGTGGCCGTTCGGTCCGGGATGAACCCCGTCCACCGAGAGGGAATAGGATGGGCCATAACGCGCCTTCGCGGCGCGCATGACGGCCTGCATCGTGCCGTGAACATCGACCCATAGCGCCCCCTGTTCCTGGGCCGCGGCCTGCGCGGCCCGGCCCAAGCCAAGCAAAGTGTCATTGTAGGCCTCGGGGCTGCATTTCGCGAAAAGCCACGACTTGAAACGGTCGAGGTCTACGGCGCACGGGGATGCGACCAGAATCAGGCGGACCCCTTGGGCATGCAGCTCATGAATGACCGCAGCCGTCTCCGCGTGGAACGACTGCTCGACCTCATGGGAGGGAGGACTATAACCGCCGTCGTTCATCCCATACAGCAAGGTGACGACGGTCGGGTGGAAAGGCACGAGATCGGAGGAAAGGCGGCCATGCAGCGCCGTGACCATCTCGCCGCTCCATCCTAGTTGCGCGGTCCTCACAGTGCCAGCGGTCTGGCACATGAGCAGGTAGTCCTCGATCAATACGGTGTACATCCGCTGTTCGGTGATGGAGTCGCCGCAAAGCGCCACGGTGTCTCCGTCCCGCAACTGGGAGCCGGCCTCAGCGAGGCAGGGTAGCAGAAAGAATAGAAGGCCGAGGCGGATAAGTCGCGAGCATGCGGCTGGGAGTGGGATGCGAACACTGGGCAAGAGAAAGAGCCCCGGGGAACGGGGGATGGCTTCTTGAGCCGGCCGGCAGAAGGGGTTGATCAAATTCATGCGCGTTGCTGCGCCATGGCGACGGGGTAGCACAGGCTGTATTGCCTGGTGCGGACCGGAGCAAGCCGGCCGGAGTCATTAGTTTTGAGGACGTGACGTCCGCGAGTGCGCACGCTAATCTGCTGGGGTTCAGCCCGATTTGGCTGATGGTGTTCGGGAACCCCAAGTCTCTGCCCGCGCCATCCGGGCCTTACCGTTTACATTCCTCAAACAACCATGGTCTCATTCTTGGAATTTCGCCGGATCGCCCTGCTTTCCGTAGTCGCGTTCTCCCTCCCCGGATCAGTCGGGGCTGCAACCCCAGGAGAGGCGTCAGAGTTTTTGCGGGCTTCAGAGGCCAGATTTCGCGATGGCGAAGCCCGGCAAGTCATCTTGCACGGCCTGAACTTGGTCGATAAGTCCGCCGATTGGACGGACTACGCGTGGGTCGGCGAGCGGGAATACGCTGCGATGAGGGACTGGGGTTTCAACTGCATCCGGCTTGGTTTCATCTGGGCCAGCATCGAGCCGCGGCCCGGCGAATACAGTGAGAAAGCGATCGCGGAACTACGCAAGCGTGTGGGTTGGGCGAGGAAGTATGGACTGCATGTGGTTCTGGACATGCATCAGGACCTTTACAGCATGAAATACTCCGACGGTGCTCCGGAATGGGCTACGTTGACTGACGGTCACCCCCACCTCGCCGACGGCAAGGTCTGGAGCGACGCCTACGTTACAAGTCCCGCGGTGCAGACGGCGATGGACAATTTCTACGCGAACAGGGAGGGACCGGGCGGAGTGGGGCTGCAGAATCGTTACGCGGGAGCCTGGCGGTTCATCGCCAGCCACTTCGCCGATGAACCGACCGTGATTGGCTACGACCTGATGAACGAGCCCTTCGCCGGCAGTTTGGTCCCGAAGGGCATGGCGCTGCATTTTACGAAACTGGCTGAGGAACTCGGGAAACCCGGCGAGCAAGGCGTGGCCGAGATCATGGCGCAATGGGCCACACCGGAGGGCCGCCGGAACATCCTGCTCCGGACGAGCGACGAGAAACTCTATGCCCGGGTGCTCGACGCGGCTCAACCATTGTTCCAGGAGTTCGAGCGCAAGAAACTCAATCCCTTCTTTCAGAAGGTGAGCTGGGCCATCCGGGAGGTCGATCAGTCGCACCTGATATTTTTGGAAACGAACGGTGCCGCCAACATGGGCGTATACAGCGCCATTGAGCCGGTATCAGGCCGGGACGGGAGGCGTGATCCGCAGCAGGCTTATGCGCCACATGGTTACGACCTGGTGACGGACACGCCCGATGTCGCCACGGCTTCCAACGCTCGCGTGAATCTGATCTTCTTCCGCCATCAGGAGACCTCCGGACGGCTAGGTTTGCCTATGCTGGTGGGGGAATGGGGAGCCTATTATGGCGATGCCAGGATCCTGCCTTCCGCGCAGCACATCTGCCGGCTGTTCGAACAGCTACTCTGTGGCGACACCTACTGGGCGCTTGAGAAGGAGATGGCAACGCAGGCGGTGATGCAGGCGATCTGCCGACCCTATCCAATGGCAGTGGCTGGGAGCATCAAGGGGTACCACAGTGATCCTGTGGTGCACACCTTCGAGTGCAGCTGGGTGGAGTCGGGCCCGGCGGAAAACCGCTTTTATCTACCGGCAGGATACCGGCCGAGGCAGGGGGCGGTTTCACTGCAACCGGCGGGTGGTCGTTGGTGGCTTGAATCGGTGGGCAATGGCGACGCCTGCTATCTGGTGGTGCCGGCGCAGCCTGGCGCGAGCAACCGGACTATCACTTTCGCCCCACAGCACCCATGAGTGATCATCCCCAATCCGCCCCCTTACCATTCTCCGGCAAGATACTCTTCATGATCGGGGCCATCTTTATGTCGACGACCGAAATCCCGGCGAAGGAAATCATCCTCGATCACAACCAGGAAGTCTTGGTCGAGCGGAATGTTCCCATGGTGACACGGGACGGCGTGACGCTCCGGGCGGACATCTTCCGCCCCAACCGGGACGGCAAGTTCCCGGTGATCGTCGAGCGCATTCCCTACGACCGGCGCATCGAGACCTTCGGCCCGAGGGCGGCATCGAGCGGCTATGTGTTCGTCGTGCAGGACACCCGCGGCCGGTTCGCCTCGGAAGGGGAGTGGTATCCGATTCGTCACGAGCGCGACGACGGCTACGACACCGTCGAGTGGGCGGCGGCCCTGCCGTATTCCAACGGCAAGGTCGGATTGTTCGGATACTCCTACAGCGCGGCCACCCAACTCGCGGCGGCGACCGCCGCGCCGCCGCATCTTGTCTGCATCATGCCCGTGGTCATGGGGGCCAACGCCCATGAGCACTGGGTCTATGTCGGCGGAGCCTTTTCGCAGGCCCTCAACCAAGGCTGGACTTCCGGACTGACGATCAACGCATTGGAGCGACGCGTGGGTGGTTCGGTCCAACCCTCCCATTGGGACATGAAGCAGCCGCTCAGCAGCTATCCGCTGCTTGAGTTGGGAACCACCACCGGACTTGCAGACTATTACTTCGACTGGCTGAAGCACCCGGACTACGACGACTACTGGAAGGAGCTTTCGTTCGCCGAGCGTTTCGACAAGATTACGGTGCCGGCGCTGCATGTGGGCGCATGGTATGACTATTTCCAGCAGGGTAGCATCGAGTGCTACCTCGGCATCAAGCAGCGCGGCGGCAGTGAGGTGGCGCGCAAGGGCCAGCGCCTAGTCATGATGGTGGGCGGGCACGCCGGTCCCGGCCCAAAGGTAGGCGAAGTGGACTTCGGTGCCTCATCGGTGCTCGACCTCTGGGCCTTGGCACTCCGGTGGTATGACTACACCCTGAAGGGGATCGACAACGGCATGGCCGTGGAGAAACCGGTCAGACTATTTGTCATGGGTAGCGACCAATGGCGCGACGCGGACGACTGGCCGGTTCCCGGCGCGCCGGCCATGCGCTACTACCTGCGATCGGGCGGGAAAGCCAACACGGCCGCCGGCGACGGCCGGCTCAGCACCGAGGCCCCGGATCAAGAGGCGGCCGACCGCTACACTTACGATCCGGCCAATCCGGTCCCGACCGTGGGAGGCCCTGCCTTCGGAGACGCCACCCTGAAACAGGGCCCATACAACCAGGCCGAGGTAGAGAAACGCCCCGATGTTCTCGTCTATTCGACTGACCCGCTGGGGCGCGACACCGAGGTGATCGGCGCAGTCCGGTTGGAATTGCAGGTCAGCTCCTCCGCGGTCGACACCGATTTCACCGGCAAGCTGGTTGACGTGGCGCCGGATGGGACGGCGGTCAATCTTACTGAGGGAATCATCCGTGCGCGTTACCGGGCCGGGCGCGAGAAGGCGATGTTTGTCGAGCCGGGCCAGATTTTTCCGATAACGGTCGACCTCGGTTCGACCGCGTTCGTTTTCAAAGCCGGGCATCGGATTCGGGTCGAGGTTTCCAGCAGCAATTTCCCCCGTTTTGATCGGAACCTGAACACCGGTGCGGACATCGCGAGCCGCTCACCGGAGAGCCGGAAGGCGGACAACGCCGTCTACCATGACGCGGTTCACTCCTCGGTATTGGTGGTCCAAGCCCTGCGCTGAGCGCCAAATCCCAACACCGTGTCGATCTGCTCCCACCGGCCCCGCCTTTCCACCGTCTGGACTCTCGCACGTCTCGCCGCCCCCGGGCAGGTCGTTCCTGAGCGCGATTGGATCCCGGCCAGTGTGCCCGGAGCTGTTCAGCTCGACTGGGCCAGGGCTCACGGGTTGCCCGACTACAATTACGGACAAAACGTCCGCGCCTATGATGGCTTGGAGGATTCGTATTGGCTCTACCGAACCAGCATACCTGAGGTGAACCGGAAGCCGGGCGAGCGGTTGTTCTTCGTCTGCGACAGCGTCGACTTCGAATGCGAGGTTCGCGTCGGGGGCGCCCTCGTGCTCCGGCACTGTGGTATGCAGATTCCCCTCGAATGTGAGGTGACCGCGGCGGCGCCCGGCACGCTGGTGGAGATTCTGCTCCATCCGGCGCCGAAGCGCCACGCCAGCCCGGCGGACCGCACCCAGGCCAGCCACGTGACCAAGCCCGCCCTGAGCTACGAATGGGATTGGCACCCGCGCCTGATTCCGCTCGGCCTGTGCGGCGAAACGGGCTTTGAGGTGCGCCCGGCGGCTTTCCTCCGCACGGTGGATTTCAGTTACGAGCTGAGCGAAGATCTGACTGCTGCTGATCTCCTAGTGACGGTGGAGACCGATCCTCCCGGCCGTGGTCATACTTGGCACCTGCTGGACACGGTTGGCGCAGTGGTGTTGACCGGCACCGGTCCCCAGGCCCGGCTGCCGACACCAAGCCTCTGGTGGACCCACGATCATGGGGAGCAGTGCCTCTACACGCTTGTGGTCGAGCTGCCGGGCGATGAACCCTTGCGGCGCAAGGTAGGGTTCCGCCGGGTCCGGTTGGTGATGTATCCCGGCGCATGGGATGAGCCGATGGGCTTTCCGAAAAGCCGCAACACCCCGCCGGTGACTTTTGAGCTGAATGGGAAGCGGATTTTCGCCAAAGGCAGCAACTGGGTTGCGCCCGACATCTTTCCTGGGCTGATCACCGCGGACACCTATCGACCGCTGCTGCAGCTGGCGCGTGGGGCCAACTTCAATATCCTGCGCAACTGGGGCGGAGCGGCGGCACCTATGGAAGACTTTTTCCGTCAGTGCGACGAACTCGGATTGCTGGTCTGGCAGGAGTTCCCTCTGGCCTGCAATCTGTATCCCGACGACGCGGATTACCTTGATCTGTTGGATGCTGAATCCAGATCCCTCATCCGGAGGGTGCGCCAGCATCCGTGCCTAGCGCTATGGGTGGGGGGCAACGAGCTGTTCAACTCCTGGTCCCGGATGACCGACCAGAGCCTCCCGCTGCGGTTGTTGAACCGCAACTGCTACGACCTCGACCCGTTGACCCCGTTCATGCCGACTTCACCGATCGACGGGATGGGGCACGGCGACTATCGCTTCCTGAGCGATGGCCAGGACATTTTTGCAACCTTTCAGAAGGCGCGTAACACGGCCTATTCCGAGTTCGGTTGTCCGGGCGCCTCGCCGGTGGACTACCTCAAGCAGTATATCCCGGCCGGCGAACTGTGGCCGCCCCGTCCCGGCACCAGCTGGGAGACGCATCACGGCCTCGGCGCATGGGCCCCGGCTGACGTCACCACCTGGCTGTGCCTCGGGGCGATTGAGACACTGTTCGGGCCGATGCACTCGCTCGAGGAAACCGTGGAGCGGAGCAACTGGCTTCAGTCTGAGGGTTACAAGTCGGTCTTTGAGGAAGCGCGCCGGCAGCAACCGCGTTGCGCGATGGCGCTTAACTGGTGCTTCAACGAACCATGGCCCTCCGCCGCCAACAACAGTCTGGTCAACTGGCCGGCCCGTCCGAAGCCGGCACTGGCCAGTGTCGCCCAGGCTTGCCGCCCCGTCCTAGCGTCGGCGCGGATCCCGCGCTTTCAATGGCGGCCGGGCGAACTGTTCTCAGTTGAGTTCTGGATGCTCAACGACCGCTTCGCCGCGCAGCCCGGAGGCACGATGAAGGCCGAATTGCTCGTTGGCGCCCAGCGGAGACTGCTGGGCAAGTGGACGTTTCAGGAGGTTCCGGCGCAGGGCGCGCTGCCTGGTCCCTGCTTCACGGCGGTTCTGCCGGACCTTTCCGTGAACGAATTCACGCTTTGGCTTACCGTCGAGTCGCAGCCCGGTTGGGCCAGCAGCTACCGCCTCAGCTTGCGGCGCTGACTTCGTTTGCTGGCTACAGCGAGGGCATTATCGCGGTTTGATTTCGCCGGTGACGTTCAACAGCTTGGCCACGGCTTGGCCGCGGGAGCGCACGTGCAGCTTCTCGTAAACACGGCGCACGTAGGTGCTGACCGTGGGCATGCCGATGGCCAGTTGGTCGGCGATTTCCTTATAAAGATAGCCGGAGGCGAGAAGATCCAGAACAGTCCGTTCGCGCTCGGAGAGTTCCGCCAACTCGTCCTTGGCAGGGCTGGGTCGGCAGAAGGAGCGGACGACCATCCGGGCGACGTCGCTGCTCATGGGGGAACCACCTTCGTAGACCTCCTTGACGGCGGCCAGTAGCTCGTCGCGCAAAGTGGATTTGAGCAGGTAACCAGTGGCGCCTGCGCTCAGAGCGTCAAAGATATGCTCTACGTCGCGGTAGACGGTGAGCATTACAAATTGGGTGGAGGGATGCGCTGGCTTGGCCGCACGGACGAATTCGATGCCGTTGATCTCGGGCAGGTTGATGTCCACCAGCACAACGTCGGGATTAAGCGCCGCCAGTTCCTTGAGCGCGACAACCGGATGGGAGAAGGTGCGCAGGTGTTTGAAGCCTGAGGCGCGATCGAGCCAGCTGGTGATAAGGTTGCTGGTGCCGGGGTCGTCCTCGACGATGACAGTACGGATGTTCATATAGGATTTAGGGACGGTCTGGAGCAGGCAGGGGTACCGTGAGGCGAAGGGTGGTGCCACGCTGCGGGGCGGAAGAGATCTCTAGGCCCCCGCCCATTTCCTGTGCTCGCCGGCTCAGGTTGGGCAGACCATGGCCGCCTTGTCGCTTGGCGGGATTCGCCTCCGGGAGAGCATTCTGGGCGAAGCCTTGGCCATCGTCGCTGATCTCAAGGCACAGGCACGAGTTGGCGACGGCCAACGTCAGGGAGACCTCCCCGGCGCGAGCATGCCGAAGCGCATTGTTGATCGCCTCCTTCAGGAATAGCAGCAGGTGATGTCGCATGCCGGCGCTTAGACTGACCTCAGGAAGCTGATTGGGGATGTTGAGCCGCAACCGCAGGCCGGAGGCGGAGACCAACTCTTGGGCGACGCGAGCGCCATAGGCCGCGAAACTCTCGATCGTATCGTGGGTGGGGTTCACGGCCCATACCAGTTCGTCCATGGACTTCGTGATCTCGCAGGCGACCGAGTGGATTCTAGGCAAAAGCGTCGCGTCGGGTCCCTCTACCGGGGACGCGTAGGCCTGGCTCATCATCATGATCTGGGTGAGTGACGCGCCCAACTCGTCGTGGATGTCACGGGCGATGCGCCGGCGTTCCTGCTCGATCGCCTGCTGGGCTTCCAGTTGTTCCAGACGCAGGCGGATGCGACGGTGCACGAAGTACCACACCGTCAGCCCCACCAGCAGCACCAGCAGCATCAGGCTGCCGATCCGGAACCATTCGGTCTCCCAGAAATAGGGATCGACCCTCAACGTGAGCGTGGCGGGAACGGGATTCCAGACCATGTCTGGGTTGGAAGCCATGACTCGCAGGGTGTAGTCACCAGGAGGTAGATGGCTGAAGAGGACGCTGTGGCGTGTGCCCAAATCGATCCATCGATTGTCGAGCCCGAGAAGCTGGTAGCGAAAATGGATCCGCTCGGGGTTGCTGAACGAAGGGGCCGCGAACTCCACCGCGATACGGCGCGTGCCGGCAGGCGCAAGAATCGAGTGGTCTGGGGAGGGTGCGATCACGCGGTCGTCGATGCTGGCGGCAGTGATCGCGACCGGGACCCGGTCGGTGCAGGTTACGATCTGGTCAGTCGGAATGACGGCCAGTCCCAGCGCGGTCGGGACGAGAAATCGCCCGTCGGGATTCATGCAGGCAGCGGATTGAGTGCCGCGGGAGCAATAGCTTGAGGGCATGCCATCGACCCGGTCTAGGATCAGGGGATGAACCTGTTGCAATCGACCGTCGGCGGTGTCCTCTAGTTCGTTCCGGCTGACCGAGAAGACTCCGACCGGCGACGTGAACCAGAATTTGCCTTTCTGGTCCTCCGCGATGTGAAAAATGTCGTCGGCGGGCAGGCCGTTTAGGTGGTCGAGGTGGATCCACTGCCCCTTGTGCAGCCGATATAGTCCCATCCCCGAGGTGCCGACCCAGATCATGCCCGCTTTGTCGCAGTGCACCGCCGAGATGAAGCGGGCGCGAACCCCGTCGGCTGGGCCCAATGAATACACGTGGTCCCGATTGTAATATTTCAATCCATGACCATTGGTGGCCAGCCAGATCCGGCCTTCGGCGTCTTCTGCCAAGCCCCGCACCAACATAACAGGAGAGCCGTCCGGTTCCCGGACCATGCTCCAGTCGTCTCCCAGCCATCGCCATAATCCGGTATTGGTGCCCACCCAGAGGACGCCGGTGCGGTCGCGCAAGATGGCGGAAACCGCCCAGCCTTGGACCGAAAGGTTCCAATGGCTGGCCGGCTCGAAGCTTCCGTTCGTGCCTTGGAACAGTCCGCCGCCCCAAGTGCCGACCCAGAGTCGGCCGTCGTGTTCCGCAAGAAGGCTCCAGACAAACAGGCTCTTCAGTCCGGAGGATTCCGTGACGGGTTTGGGCTGTCCGGGCAGGATGTGAAAGAGACCGGAACCTTCCGTGCCCAACCACCAGGTGCCGTCATCGGCGCAGGCGACGGAGACTGGCCGGCTGCCGCCCCAGTTGTTTTCAGAGGGGATCACACCGACCCGGCTCGGCCGGATGAGCATCAGGCGGCGATCGCTGCAAGCGAGGATGTTGCCTTCCCGGTCTTCGATCATATCGACAATTCGGTCGCCGCCGGAAGCGCCATCGAACAATTGCTGCATCGAGCCATCTTCGCGGAAGATCACCATGCCGTTATAGAGTGTGCCGACGAAGAGATCGCCCGACGAGGATTCCAGCATACGATTTATATAAGTGCCCGGGGGAAGCCTTCCGCGCTCCTCGCCCCATTTGGTGCCGGTCCAGAGCCGGATCTTGTCATCGGCATATATCCACTGGCCTCCCTTGCGCGAAGGAGCGATGCGCTGGACTCGGGTGTCCTTCAGGCGTAGCTCCTGCCAAACGGGAGATTCCACGGTGCCGCCTTGCAGTCGGAACACCTCCCCGAACTGCTGGTAGAGTCGTCCGTCCGAGGTAAGCAGCAGGTGCTGGACCGTGCCGGTGGTCGGGGCCGAGGCCGGGGCATGTAGGGTCCAGCCATCCCGGACCCGAACCAACTCGTGACTTGCCAGGGCGATCCAAACATCGCCCCTCCCATCCCTGGCGACAGATCTGACCGGCTGGGAGGGCCATTTCTGTGGAATTTCCTTCACTATCCCGTGAGGACGGTCCCAGCAGAACACTTCTCCGGATTCGCAGCCGAGCCAGAGTTGGCTCCGGTCGTCCTCCCAGAGGGCAGTGATGCTGTTGCCCTGGATTAGGTCTAATTCAGGGATAGTCACGCGGGTGAATTGGATGCCGTCGAAGCGCACGAGCCCGTCTTTGGCGCCCAGCCAGAGGAACCCATCCCGGCCGAGACAAAGGCAGTTCAGTCCGCTGACAGAAACACTGGTTTCGAAATCCCAATAACGTGCGAGATAGTTCGTCCCGGCCGATGCGGTGGCGGCCAGGACCAGCGCGAGCACGGGCAGCAGCCAGCGGATCAGGCGGCGCGGCGGAAGTAGGGGTGGGAAGGGCATTCCAAGAGAGACCGGCGACCTTACTATCAGGTGATCGGCGTGCGTATGGAAATACATTTCCGCTTATGGATTTTCCGTGGCCTTGTCACTAATACTGATGACATCGCGGTTCGGGTTTTCGGATTGCCGTCAATTCACTATGGGCAATCACTCAGCTCGCATGCAGTCTCATGTAGTCGTAGCAGTGCAAACGATAGCCGCGTGCGTTCGTCCCCGCCGTGTGTCATCTGGGCTGGTTGGATTGATTGCCCTGCTGTTTGCATGCGCTCCGGCAGTCGCCTCCCACTACAACATCAGGGACTACGGTGCGGTGCCTGACGGGGTGACGCTGAGCACGGCGGCAATCAACCGCGCTGTGGAGGCGGCGGTGAAGGGCGGTGGGGGCACCGTGTTCGTTCCTGCGGGACGATTCCTGACCGGAACCATATACCTTCGGAGCCACGTTACGCTGCAGTTGGAGGAGGGTTCGGTTCTCCTCGGCAGCACCGAGATGAAGGACTATCCGGAGAATCCGGCTCCGCCGTTGGACGACAGTGTAGCCGATCGCCGCGTTCGGCATCTCTATCCCCACAACTTGGAATTCGGCCGGTACAGCCTTGTTTATGCGGCGGGACAGGAAGATGTGGCGATCACCGGGGCCGGCACGATCATCGGCCAGGGTAGTCACCCGAACTTGTCCAAGCAGGCGTTGCGTCAGCACGGCATGTCGGAACGAGACGCCTATCTAAAGCGGCCTTACGGTTTCTGTTTTGTCGGCTGTACCAATGTTAGGGTCAGCGGCGTCACGTTTGTCGATATGGCTTTTTGGTGCCAAGATTATCTCAACTGCGACCGCGTCGAGGTGAAGGGTGTAACTGTGGACAGTCGGAAGAACGACGCAAACAACGATGGCATTGACATCGATGGTTCCAAGCACGTGCGCGTCGACGACTGCCGGCTTAATGCCGGCGACGATGCCATCTGTCTGAAGGCCGCCTTGCGGGACTGCGAGGATGTCCGCATCACCAATTGTGTCTGTAGCTCGCTGGCCAACGGGGTAAAATTTGGCACGGCTTCCAATGGTGGCTTCCGCAACATCACGGTGTCCGGCATAACCATGCACGATGTGAACGGCGCGGGCCTCGCCCTTGAGGTTGTCGATGGCGGCACGCTGGACGGCGTCGAGGTGTCCGATATCACGATGAGCAATGTCGGGGCGGCCTTTTTTGTGCGTCTCGGCGATCGCGGCGAACACTGGATGAAGCCCGAGGATAAGGCGGTCGGCATCCTGCGTAATGTCACGATCAGCCGGGTCACCGCTACGGTCTACTGCCCGGTGGACGCACGCCCCTTCTCCAGCTCGGTCACGGGTCTGCCGGGCCATCCCGTCGAAAATGTGACTCTCCGGGACATCAAGATCACCAATATGCGCCCGCATCCGGCGGCGGAAGCGGAGGCGATCACCATTGCGGCGATTGGCGAGCACGCGGACGAGTATCCCGAATTCTCGATGTTCGGGGCTCTCCCTAGTCACGGCTTGTTCCTCCGACACGTCCGCGGGGTCTCCGTCAGCAACCTGACGGTCGATTGCAAGGACGCCGACTTTCGCTCCGCCGTGGTATGCGACCGCGTTGAGGATGTTGCGTTCGATGGATTGCGGACGACGGTCGCGCCCGGCGCCCAGCCTGTCGTCAGTCTGCACAATGTCAGGGGAGTGAAACTCTCTGGCGGCCGGGCACCCGTCGGCACTGCGACCTTCCTTCGGGTCGACGGGCAGAGTTCTGGCGTAGTCATGCGCAATTGCGATCTTAGCACGGCGCAGACGGGAGTTTTGCTTGGAGACGGGCTTCCCGCCGAGACGGTAGTGGTCGCGCGCGGCGATCCCTGAGTCCGGCTGACGGGTCGGAGCCGGTGGTACCGGACATCGCCCGCCTGAATCCGTCTCCAACCCTGATCCGCTCATGCCTGCGACTAGTCCAGTCACCGCGGACTCTTGCCGGCTGACCCGGACCTGGACCGTGTGCCTGATCCATCATGCCCATACCGACATCGGTTACACGGACCTGCAGTCTGTCATCCGGAGACGACATGTGCATTTTCTTGACGAAGCCCTGCGGCTCATCCGCGGGATGAGGGACGGCGACGTCTCACTGCAGGGTTTTGTGTGGACCGTCGAGTGCTTCTGGTCGCTCGAGCAGTGGCTGCGAGAAGCGACCGCGGGTCGGCAGGCCGAGCTGGCGGCGGCCATCCGCGACGGGCACATCGGGTTGTCAGGCACCTACCTCCATTACACCGAATTGGCGGACGCCGAACTCCTCGAGCACAAGCTCCAGGCCGGCTCAGACTACGCAAATTCGATCGGAGTTCCTTTGGACACGGCAGTTTCTGCCGACGTCAACGGGTTCGGCTGGGGGTATGCACAGAAGCTGCACGATGCGGGCATCCGCAACCTGCTTGTTTGCGTGCACTCGCACCACGGGATGCCTCCGATTGGCCGGCGGCAGGCGCCGTTCCTTTGGGAGACCCCACAGGGGGACGAGGTGATGGTGTGGCTCAACGAGCACTACATGCTTGGGAACATCCTCGGATTGGCGCCCCGTGCGCTGCTGAACTACGCGTTCGTCGACGAACTCCAGCCGAGGCCAGCCACGCCAGACAACGGTCCAGTTGCGGAGATGCGGCTTTTCCGCTATCTGCGGCGCCTGGAGGAGGACGGCTACCCGGCCGACTTCGTGCCGATCCATGTGGCCGGCCTGACGACGGACAACGCGCCGCCCAGCGGCGAGATCGCTCGCTTTGCGAACGAGTGGAACAGGCGTTACGGTGCGCAGGTTCGGATCGAGTTGACGACGCCCTCTGTGGTTGCGGCGCGCATCCGGAGTGCGTTTCCGAACATGCACCGTCACCGGGGCGACTGGCCCGATTGGTGGTCGGACGGGGTTGCGTCGACTCCGGCGGCCACTCGGCTATGCCGCCAAGCGCAGCGCGGGCTCCGTTATCTCCGCCTGCTCGGTCAATCTCATGGCGTTAAGCCTTCGCCCGGGACGATGGAGGCGGCGGAGGATGCGATCTCACTCTATTGCGAGCACACCTTCAATCACTCGGCGGCGATGCATGCCCCATGGGATCTCCATGGGATCTCGCCTGCAAGGCGGTCGGCGCGGGCAAATCCGCGCAGGCGACGAAGGCCTATCACCTCGTCGAGGATGCGATTGAGGAAGCACTCAGCCAGAGGGGGGCAGGGGTGCCGTCTCCCGAAGCGTCAATCCGTTACCGCGCAATCAACCCGCGGCCCGCGACGGTCCGTGATGTTGCACGCCTCACGCTGGAATATCAGGACTGCTCGGTCCACGACCTGGCTCTGGTCGTCCGCGATCCGGCGACCGGGCTCGTAGTGCCGCACCAAAAAGCAGACTCGTTGCGGGGACTTGTGGTCGACGTGCGCCTGGACCTGCCAGCCGGCGGGGAAGTTGAGTTGGAGATTCTGCCTGGTTCTCCCACGTTGTCTCATGTCGGACGGCAGTTTTGCGACGGTATCCAAGTGGCCATGACCGGTTCCGACGTGGTCGGCGCCGAGGCCGCGTCAGCGCTCGTGGCGAACGACAGGGTTCTGGAGAGCACCCGAGTGCGCATCGCGTTCGAGCCGGGGCGGGGGATTGTGTCATGGTTTGACAAGGTGGCCGGCTGCGAACTGCTCCGTGACGGACGCACGCACTCCCCATTCCTCCCCGTGTACGATGTTACGCCCGTGACGCCGCGCCACGACGGCAATCCCGTAATGACGCGGAATGCGAACATTACGTCGCGGGGGCGGATGGGACGCAACCGCAAGGGACCCGACGCGCGGCACTATTCGGGCGCGCTGCGCACGGTTCAGGTTCTGTCGGCCGGACCGCTCAGTTCGACGGTGCAATTGGACTACGCCTGCGAGGGCTGCGAATTCTACCGCGTGCTGCTCACCGCTTGGGCCGACCTGCCGCGTGTCGACGTGTCGGTGAGACTGCTCAAGCAGGCTGTTTGGGAGCCGGAGAATCTTTACCTCGCGCTGCCGTTTGCCAGCGGCGGGGAGGGTCGCAACGAGTTGTGGGTGGAGAAGGCAGGGACGCTGGTCAGGCCCTGGCAAGATCAGCTCCCTGATTCGCTCGCGGATTTCACCTGCGTGCAGGACGGTGTCGTCTGGCAGGGAAAGGACAGAGGGGTGGCCGTCGCGACACCTGATGCACCGCTGCTGCAACTCGGCCCTCTGTACTACGGTCCCCGTCCCATCATGGGTAGCCTGGCTCTCGCCGGTGGCCCTGCGCAGGTCTATTCATGGTTGATGACGAACTGCTGGGAGACGAACTTCGAGGCCACGCCGGCTGGTTTCCACGAGTTCACCTTTCGTGTCGAATGGGGACCTCATATCGTCTCTCCGGAGGAGGGCCACGCCCTCTGCCGGGCGTTAAATCATGGGATACGCAGTTTTCGGATCCGGTCCGTTTCCGTATGATAGCCCAGTCAAGGATATTTGCCCAGTTGCCCGCGCAGATACTCCGGCTGCAGGAGCAGGCTAAAGCGTCATTAGTTTTGGTGACGTGACACAAACCTTGGCGAAGGATAATCTTCGCTCACCGCAACCAGTGGGCAACCCCGCCCGAGGCAACCCTTGTGCCGCCCCATACCACCCCTCGCACGCATTTCTGATAAAGTTGTGCCGCCCTGCGGCATGATTTGGTCAACCTAACCCCCCCAGTACCCTAATGAACCAAAATAGCAAATCCCGGGCCCGCGCTGTTTTCTTTGCCGCGTCCCTTGCCATCGGAAGCGTGACGTTAGCCCACGGTCAAACCAAGGCCGAGGACACGTCCGCAGCCAATCAGTCGGACAAACAGTCAAGTCTGAAGAACAAGGACGTCCAGAAACAGGACGATGATGAAGTGTATATCCTTTCACCCTTCGTGGTGGAGGACACCCAGGGCGACAACAGCTATCGTGCGACCAGCACGCTGGCCGGCACTCGCGTCCGCACGGACCTGAACGACGTGGCATCGGCGATCAGCGTAGTCACCGCCCAGTTCCTCAAGGACACTGGGGTCAAGAGCAACCAGGATCTCTTGGTCTACACTCCAAGCACCGAGGTGTCGGGGGTCGGCGGCAACTATTCGGGTTACGGTGGCAGCAAGAATTATAACGAGTCCGCCAGCCTCATCAATCCCTCTAACAAGAATCGTGTGCGCGGATTGGATGCAGCGGACAACACCCGTGACTACTTTCTCACGGACATTCCCTGGGACTCTTTCAACGTCGGTCGCATCGATTTGCAGCGTGGTCCGAACTCGATTCTCTTTGGTGTCGGCAGTCCGGCGGGTATCATCAACGCCAGCACGAACGACGCAGGCTATCGCCGGCACTACAAGTATGAAAACGTCGTCGACGGCTTCGGCTCCCTGCGGAACTCGCTCGATGTGAACCAGGTTCTCCTGGCGAACGAGCTTTCTCTCCGGGTGTCACTGCTCGACGACCGCGAATACTACCAGCAACAGCCAGCCTTCAACCACCAGAAGCGCATTTACACCGCTGCGCGTTTCGACAAGAAGTTTTTCGGCGAAGGGAGTAACACAACTTTTCGGGTGAAGTTCGAGGACGGCAAGGTTAACTCCAACAATCCCCGTGTCCTTCCGCCGGCCGACCAAATCACACCTTGGTTCAATAGCATCTACAACAAAGTGACGGTCAACACCGGCACGGTCGGGAATGGCTATCTGTCTTCGACCTCTCCGGCCATCCTACTGCTTCGCCCGGGTGGCGTCGCTTCCCTGCAGGGCGTGAGCAGCGGGCCGGACGTGAAATCCTATTTCACGGGTGGTAGCAGCTCGCCGGCCCAGGTCATCGCGGGCTCAATCAACTCCGGTCCCGGCTGGTTGGTTCAGGCCATCCGGCCCCTGCAGATGCCGACCTACGGCCAGTATGCCTCGGCCAATCTTCCAGGGGGATCATTCTATGTGGACAAGGTTTTGACCGATCCGTCGGTCTTCAACTTCTACGATAATCTGCTCGACGGGCCGAACAAACACGAGTGGCAAAACTGGCGCGCGGGGAACTTCGATCTGCAACAGAGCTTCTTCCATGACAAGCTCGCCTTTGACTTCACCTATGATCGCCAGTCATATACTTCCGGACAAAGCACCCTGCTGACGGGCGGCTACTACTCGATCAATGTTGATGTGAACCAGATTCTTACTGATGGAAGCGCCAACCCGTATTTGGGCCGTCCCTATGTCGCCGGCTCCGACGCCTCAGGCAACTATTCCTACACCACCGTCCGCCAGAGCAAGCGCGGCATCGTGACCGCCGATCTTAAGGCGGAGGATTACTTCGGCAAAAGCTGGCTCGGCAAAATCCTTGGGCGTCACGTGCTCACTGGGTTGGCGAACGAGGACGAGCGTGACTACAAGATGACGCAATGGGCGGGGCACGCCACGACCACGGACCTAATTTCTCTGTATGGCGCAACGTCGAGTTCCCTCAACTCAATCACCGGTTTTCGGGCCTTTGACTGGATCTACTATCTCGGGAAGAGCCTGAGCGGCGTCAGCACCGCAAGTGGCACCAACCTTTCGCCGATCAACGTGACGCTCACGCCCAACGCTTCCAATGTCGTCCGGTACTTCAATGGTACTTGGAACGCAGCCAGCACCGTAAACAAGACGGATCCCTTCACCTACACTGATTACAATACCGGCGCACCGGTTGTGGGCACCCAGGCGGATAACCCGGCCAACTACACAGGATGGACTTCTGGGCCGGTCAATTGGCTGAGTGCGACCAACCCCAATCAGTTTCAGAGTCTCGTGATCGGTGGCGACCGTCAGAATTACCGGGATATCTCCAAGGCCTTCACTTGGCAGGGCTACCTGCTTGATGGCGATCTCGTGCCGACTTTCGGCTGGCGTAGGGATCAGGTCATCAATTACGACACCACCGCACAGACCAACCAGGCGACGGGCATTGCTCCGGTTGATTACCAGATCGACCCTGCCGGTAGGCGCGACACCATCGGAGAAAGCCGCAACTGGAGTGGTGTCTATCACATTCCGAAGAAGCTTACCGAGAAGATTCTTGGTGGCATGTCCATCAGTCTGCTTTACAATGACTCGAGTAACTTCAAGGCAGACGCCCCGCGACGGAATCTTCTGGGCAATATCATCCCTAATCCCCAGGGGAAAACCAGGGAGAAGGGCATTGTGGTCAGTCTGTTCAAGGACCGTCTGACGCTAAAAGCCAATTGGTATAAAACACTCGACAGCAACGCGACGCTGGCATCCGGGGCTTCGGCGATCCTTGGCAGTCAAGGCTACGAAATGTATCAGCTGACTGCCTTTGGATACGTTGAGGCAGCCATGATTCAGGACAACCTAAAGGGGATACCAGATGGTGGCGTGTCCGTGTCGGCCCTGCCCACCTGGGTCAATTACGCTTATGCGGATGGCGTCCCTGGGGTGGCGGCAGGCGACAATCTCACCAACACGTCGAGCACTTCCGCGTTCCAAACCGCCCCTCAGACCGTCAACATGCAGAAGGCGGTGCAGGCTTGGCTGAATGTACCCTCATTCCTCAACAGCAATTTCTACAAGTTCTGGAATGTCCCCGGCACAGGAATCGATCCGTCCAAGGCGACGGCCAGCGGTATGCTGCATGACTCCTTCGGGGGAACCAACTCCTACGCCGATTTCAACTATCTGGTTTCCATCCTGAGCCCGTCCGCCAGTACGCTTCCGGTTTCGACGGTGGATACGCTTTCCAAGGGCCAAGAGTACGAGGTAGGATTTGTGCCGGTTAAAAATTGGAATATCGCGATCAATTATGTGCGGACCTTTGCGACTCGGACGAATCTGGATGCGAGCACGATTGCGTACATGACCGCCCTGAACAGCTTTTTTTCAGGAGATGCGGGCAACGTGCGCCTTTATGGCCTCTCCGCCTATCAGGTCAGTACTCTGTGGCACAAGGATCTCTGGCTCCCGTATCAAGTCACGCTTTCGTCTCAAGGCCAGTCCGCGCCGGAAGTGGCGCCGTGGCGACTCAACCTTGTTTCCACCTACACATTCGACCATGGCAAAGCCAAGGGCTTCATGTTTGGCGGCGCCGCCCGTCTAGAGGCCAGTCGTATCTCTGGCTACCGCTACAGCAGCGCCTTGGGTTTCCTGGATGTGAATAAACCGATCATGGGACCGGAGGATACTCACCTCGACTTGTGGGTGGGCTACACGAAAAAACTCAAGTACCGGGATCTCGTCTGGCATACACAGATCAATCTGCGCAATGTGGGTGAAAAGACCCGCCTGGTGCCAACCTATTATGAGCCCGACGGTTCACTCGCACTGGCCCGCATCCAACAAGGCATGACCTGGCAGTGGTCCAACTCGCTCGAGTTCTAATTGGGGTAGTTCATAGTTAAGGGAAGACAACCTCGGTCAAAGGGGACCGGGGTTGTTTTCTGCCAGATCTCGATTGAGGAGCCTTGTGCGCTTGGTCGGTTTTCGCGCCGAGGCGTTCGCGCAGAATAATCCTATTATGTCCAGTTCGCCACATTCTCATCGGGCTGGTTCGTTTGTGCCAGGTGTATCTTAGTTCCCCAATCCGTGACTTTCGCCAGAATGACGGACCTTTACGTTCACATCTACCTGTAACCAATTTGGTGGTCTTTTCCGAAGCCATGATGAAACCAATTCTGAAAATTGCGGGGCTTAGTTTGCTCATGTGCGCTCCGGGTGCCGGGTGGGCTGCTGAAGAATATGCGGTCGTGTATGAGAATAACGTTCAGATGAAGACCCGGGACGGCGTGACGCTCTATGCCGACATCTACCGGCCGAAGGCGGAAGGCAAGTTTCCCGTTCTCCTCGAGCGCACCTGCTACAACAAATACACCAATGTGGACATGGGCCTGAAGGCCGCGGCTCGTGGTTACGTCATGATCTTACAGGACGTGCGGGGCCGCTACCTATCGGGCGGCGATTGGTATCCGTTCAAATACGAAGCCAACGACGGCTATGATGCCGTGGAATGGGCGGCCGCCCTGCCATATTCCAACGGCAGGGTCGGCATGATTGGCGGCTCCTATGTCGGTGTGCCGGTCATGCAGGCGGCGGTCAGTGCTCCGCCTCACCTGATCGGCATCTCGCCGATGATTACCGCCTCCGACTACCATGCCCACTGGGCGTATCAGGGTGGGGCGTTCATGCAGATGCTGGCGCAGGCCTGGAGTTCCGTGCTGGCCATCGACGTCGCGTCGCGCAAGACGATGGCCAGCGCGGCTCCGCCCTATTGGGATTACAAGCGCCCGCCGTCAGCTTATCCGGTCCTGGATGTCGGTACGGGGAAGGGTCTGGCGGACTACTATTTCGACTGGTGGTCCCATCCCGCCTACGATGACTACTGGAAGCAGTGGTCGATCGAGGAGCAATTCGGCAAAGTCACGGTGCCAGCGCTGCATTTTGCCGCCTGGTATGACCTGTTCCAGGACGGTTCGATCCGGAATTACACTGGCATCCGCGCGCATGGGGGCAGCGAGGCGGCGCGAAAAGGGCAGCGGCTCATCATCCTGCCCGGGGGGCACGCCGGGTTTGGCGAGAAGATCGGTGAGATCGATTTCGGCAAGGTGGCGGTCTTCGACAGTTGGGGTTACACGCTTCGATTCTTCGATCACCTCCTGAAGGGCGAGGACAACGGCTTCGACCGAGAGAAGCCCGTGAAGCTATTCGTGATGGGCAAGAACGTCTGGCGGGACGAGGATGAGTGGCCCATCTCTCGCGCGCGCGCGACCCGCTATTATCTCCATTCGGGCGGCCGGGCCAACTCACTCACGGGCGACGGCAACCTTAGTCCCGCCGCACCCGCCAAGGAACTGCCCGACCAGTATGTTTCCGATCCGTACCGTCCGGTGCCGACCCATGGCGGACCGATCTTGGGAGACCTGGGTAACTACCCCAACGGGCCGCTCGATCAGCGCCGGATCGAGGAGCGGCCGGATGTTCTCGTCTACACCACACCGGCGTTCGAACACGACGTCGAGGTGACGGGGCCGGTCTCGCTCGAACTATATATCAGTTCCTCGGCGGTGGACACGGACTTCACGGGCAAGTTGGTAGACGTGGCCCCGGATGGCCGCGCTTACAACCTGACTGACGGCATTCTTCGCGCCAGCTTCCGCAATTCGACGGAGAAATCCGAGCCCCTGAAGCCGGGCGAGGTCTGCAAGGTCACCGTCGATCTTTGGTCGACCGCCAACGTTTTCCTCGCCGGTCACCGGCTTCGACTCGAGGTCGCCAGCGCCAACTTCCCGCGATTTGACCGCAATCCCCAGAACGGCGGGCGGGACGACGGCTCGAAGGCGTTCATGACGGCCTCGAATATGATTTATCACGATGCCGATCATCCGTCCGCCCTAGTCTTGCCGATCGTGCCCTGAACGCCGCGAGTCGGATTTTCGCCCGCCATGGTTCCACGTCCCAGTTATGTTCACGGTGCTTCCGCGCACCCCCTGATGGGTTCCACGATCAGCGAGTGTCTGCAGCAGACCATCAACCGGTTTCCCGAACGGGATGCCCTGGTCGTCCGGCACCAGGGGATTCGCTGGAGCTATGCCGACTTGGGCAGGAAGGTCGACCAATTGGCAGCGAGCTTGCTTCGCACGGGGCTAGGCCCGGGCGACCGCCTGGGCATCTGGTCGCCGAATTGCGCGGAGTGGACCCTTACCCAGTTCGCCGCGGCGAAGGCGGGGATCATCCTCGTCACCATCAATCCCGCCTACCAGCTCCGCGAACTGGAATTTGTGCTCCGGCATGTAGGGTGCCGCGCCTTGGTGCTCTCGCCGCGGTTCCGCGATAGCGATTATCTCATGATGCTGCAGGCACTTGCCCCGGAACTCGGTCAAGCCCGTCCCGGCCATCTGTGCGCTGCGCGGCTTCCCGGACTCCAAATCGTGATCCGTCTGGGCCGTGAGATTACGCCGGGGATGTTGAACTTCGATGACCTGCTGATCAAGCCGACCGCGCCGGATTTAGCCGAGCTTGCCGGGGTGGCGGAGACGCTCCAGTCCGATGATCCCATCAATATTCAGTTCACCTCGGGCACGACAGGATTGCCGAAGGGGGCGACGCTGACCCATCACAACCTTCTCAACAACGGCCATTGTGTGGTGGAGGCGTTGCGGTTCACCGAAAAGGACCGTCTGTGCATTCCGGTGCCTCTCTATCACTGCTTCGGCATGGTCATGGGCAACCTGGGCTGCGTTAGCCACGGCGCATGCATGGTCTACCCGGGCGAGGCCTTTGATCCCCAGAGCATCCTTGAGGCGATCCAGGCCGAGCGCTGCACCGCTCTCTATGGTGTTCCCACGATGTTCATTCGCATCCTCGACGAGCCAGGGATCGGGCGGTACGATCTGAAGTCTCTCCGGACAGGTATCATGGCTGGTGCGCCCTGCCCGGTGGAGGTGATGAAACGGGTGGTTGCCCAGCTGCATATGAGGGAGGTGACGATCGCTTATGGCATGACCGAGACTTCCCCGGTGAGCTTCCAGAGCGCTTGGGACGACAGTATCGAGCGACGGGTTTCGACAGTCGGCAGGATCCAACCGCACCTCGAGGCCAAGGTGGTGGACTCCGTCGGTCGGGTCGTGCCGCGCGGCACGAAAGGCGAACTGCTGGTCCGTGGCTACTCGGTGATGCCCGGGTACTGGGGTGAGCCCGGAAAGACGGCCGAGGCCATCGATCTGAACGGCTGGATGCGTACTGGCGACTTGGCGACGCTCGACGAGGAAGGCTACTGCAACATCGTCGGACGCTTGAAGGATGTCGTGATCCGCGGCGGTGAGAACATCTACCCGCGCGAAGTGGAGGAGTATCTGGGGCAGCATCCGATGATCCAGGAGGTCGCCTGTGTCGGCGTGCCCGACCCGCGGAACGGCGAGGAACTCTGCGCGTGCGTCGTGCGACGGCCTGGCGCGGCCTGCACTCCGGACGAACTGCGCGCATTCTGTCGGGGCCAGATAGCGCGATACAAGATCCCGCGCTATTTTCATTTCGTCGAGCAACTGCCGATGACCGTGACGGGGAAAATCCAGAAATTCATCCTGCGGGAGCAGCTGGTCGGGCAACTCGGGCTGATGGAGATCAAGACTGCGTGAGCGCCCGGCCATGAATGATCCCTCCCAGTCATTGAGCCGGCGAGAGCGACTTTGCTACGGGCTGGGGGACTTTGCCTCGGTGCTCTACTGGCAGACTTTCTCGGTCTACCTCGCGTATTTCTACACCGATGTCTATGGCCTGGCGGCGGGCGCAACGGCGGCGATGCTTGGGCTCAGTCGCAGCGTCGACGCCTTCTTCGATCCGGTGATGGGGATGGTGGCGGACCGCACCCGGAGCCGGTGGGGCATGTTCCGGCCTTATCTCCTGTGGCTGAGCATGCCGCTGGCCGTCGCGGGCATGCTCACCTTCACCACGCCTGCGCTCGGTCCCTCGGGTAGGTTGGCCTGGGCTTGGATCACCTACAATCTCGTGATGCTCCTTTATACCGCGGTCAATATTCCGTATACTGCGCTTCTGGGCGTCATGACTGCCGATCCCGTCGGCCGGACGGCGCTCTCTTCGGTCAAGTTTGTGGGGGCCTTCGCGGCCGGCACGCTGGTCTCGGCCCTGATGCTGCCCGGGGTCCGGGCCTTCGGACCGGGCCGGGAACAGCAGGCTTGGCAAGTGGCGGCGGCGGTTATCGGGGTTCTGGCGGTGGTCTGTCTGTTGATTACTTTCTGGTCCGCGCGGGAAAGGATCCGTCCGCCGGTGGAGCAGCGGTCCACCGTGGGCCGCGATCTGCTGGACATCCTGACGAACGGGCCGTGGCTTTTCCTGCTTTTCACGACCATGGCGACCATCCTCTTTGCCGCGATGCGTTCCAGTGTGACGATCCACTACTTCAAATATTACGTCGGCCCTCGGACGGTCGGGCTGCCCGCCTGGCTGCCGTGGCTGGGCGGCAGTCGGGAGTGGCCGATGGAAACCACGGTGTCCGTGTTCAACACGACCGGCCAGCTGGCCGGGGTGCTTGGCGTCATGCTGGTTCCTTTCCTTGCGCGCCGGCTCGGGAGAAAGAAGGCGTTCATAATCCTGATGGGCCTGGCGGTCGCATGCACGCTGGTTTTCGCGTTGCTGCGACCGGATCAGGTTCTCGCCATGATTGCGGTGAACCTGCTCGGGTCCTTTGCCGGCGGCCCGGTCTGTGCACTCCTCTGGACGATGTATGCTGACGCTGCAGACTACGGGGAATGGAAAAATGGGCGCCGGGCCACCGGGCTGGTTTTCTCGGCCTCCATCTTCGCGACGAAACAAGGTTACGCCATCGGGGCCGGACTGGCGCTGGCACTGCTGTCGCATGCCGGGTTCGTGGCGAACGCCGTCCAATCTCCCGAGGTGCTTGCAGGGCTACGGCTGCTCATGAGTGTGCACCCAGGGGTCATCGGAGTCGTTGCCATCGCGCTGATGTTTTTCTACCCGCTCGATGAGGCGAAGATGACCGTGATCACCCTTGATCTCGATGCCCGGCGGCGGCCCACGCCGCCGGTCTGACCGGTCCAGCCCACGTTGATTTCCCCATGCATCCACCAGAACTGACCCGCCGCCAATTCATCATCGGAGCCTCGGCCGCCGCCGCCCTTATGGGTCCGGGGAGTCTTGCGGCCGCCGTAGCAGCCAAGCCTGCGACCGCGAGGTGGCGCGGTTTCAACCTCATCGAGATGAGCGGCTGGATGCCGCAGCCCCGGTTCGTGGAATCCGATTTCGCGCTGCTGGCCGGCTGGGGCTTCAACTTCGCCCGGCTGCCGCTTTCGTATTGGTGCTGGTCGGACCCGAAGGACTGGGGAAAGATCGATGAGCGCGCCTTGGCGCCGTTGGACGAGGCGATCGGGTGGGGCCGGCAGTATGGCATCCATCTCAACCTTTGCCTCCACCGGATTCCGGGATATTGCATCAATGAGCGGGAGCGGGAACCCGAGCAATTGTTCAGCGGGAACCAGCCCGCGAGCCCGCGGGCCCTGGCGGCGGCGGCGCACCATTGGGAGTTCCTGGCCCGCCGCTATCGTCAAGTCTCTCCCGAGCGTCTGAGTTTTGACCTGCTCAATGAGCCGCCGTTCATGAAGGATCAAACCGAATACGTGGCGATCTGCCGGACCCTCATCTCGGCCATTCGCGCCGTTTCACCAGACCGGACGATCGTCGTCGACGGTGCCGACATCGGACAGACCCCTGTGCTCGGACTTCTGCGGGACAATGTCATCCAAAGCACCCGCGGGTATCTGCCCAAGATGGTTAGCCACTACACCGCCCAATGGGTGCCAGAGAGGGAGTTCGAGTCGCATGAATATCCGTCGTGGCCGATGACGGACAACCAGGGTGTGCGCTGGGACAAGGAGAAGCTGCGCGCGGAGTTGATCACCCGTTGGCAGCCGTTCGTGGAGGGGGGCGGCCGGGTTCACGTCGGTGAATGGGGCTGCTACAGTCGCACACCACACGCCGCCTGCCTCGCGTGGATGAGCGATATGCTCGAGCTCTGGCGGGAAGCCGGCTGGGGATGGGCGATGTGGAATCTGCGCGGTGATTTCGGCGTGATGGACAGCCAGCGCAGTGACGTGAAATACGAAAATTTCCAAGGGCACCTGCTGGACCGCCGAATGCTCGAACTGCTGCTTTCCCACTGATCCCATGAAAACGAAATCCCACCATATTCTTTCACAGGTTGTTGCGCGCCGACTCGTAGCATTTGCGATTTTCGGACTTGCCGTCTTGGTTCCTTTGAAGGCGGCTGAAACGGGCGATGCCGGTTATCACATCCAAGTGGAGGTAAAGGTGGGAGAGGACGGCAAACCGGTCGAGTCGAAGATTATCTCATCGGAAGACAACACGGCGGAAGGGGTGCTCAACGATTTAGCGGCGGGGCTCGCCGCCCACATAAAGCTTGAGCCGAAGTTCAAGGACGGGAAGCCCGTGGCCTACGTCGTCCGCGCTCCGTTCTTCTTTCCGGTACCCGACGACGAGGGTGCCGCGAGCGAGAGTCTGCCGAAACCGGCGGTGACACAGGCGGTGCAGCCGGTTTATCCCGAAGCTCTCGCGGCGAAGGGAGAGGTGGGCGGAGCGGTCTTTGAGCTCAATATCGGCGCGGATGGTGCGCTGGCCGGACTGCGCTGCTTGCGATCAAGCCACCCCGAATTTGCCGAGGCGGCCGAGGCGGCCATACGTCAGTGGCGCTTCCGTGCCGCCACGAACCAAGGGGGGGCGGTGGCTTCGCGTTGTCGTGTTGCCGTCAGTTTTGCGACCTCGCAGCTCCAGCCCCGCTACATTTGGCGAGTGGCGCCCCGGCCGAAGTTGGGCGCTTACCAGGTGGTGCACCCGATTGCCGTGGTTGTCCCGGCGGGCGAGACCCCCAAGTCCCCTCGATAAGCCAGCACGGCGCGGATATCCTCTTTTGATCGCCTGCTCCGCCGCGCACCGGGGGAGGCAGCTGTAATTAGTTTCGGTGACATGACTTGGCCGGCCGCCGGACCTATAGTCACCGGTGCCATCACTTGCTTTCGTCCGGCCGCCAACCCCGTGGATCCAATCCACTCTGCGCGTGCGGATGAGGCTGTTTTTACCCTGTCCATAATGAATTCATCCACTGCCCCCGCTGGCGTCACCATTTCGGTCTCCGATCAGGTGGTGCACTGCATGCAGAGCGGGGTGGGGGCCTCTTGGCATTCGCTCCTCCGCCCAACGGTGGGGCATGGAGGCAGTGCGTTTGGTGGGAATCCTCCGGTCATCCCAACCCACGAAAAAATGTGGCAGTCGTTGGAGCGTCAGGCGGCTTGGCTCGGTCTGAAGTTCATCCGGGCGGAAATGGATTGGAGCCAATGGCAGGCGGCAGAAGGGGTTTTCACGTGGGAAAGCCCCGAAATGCGGATCTTGGATCGGATCCTGCGCTGGGCGCAGGCGCACGGGAGCGACGTGATGCTGCAGTGTATGTGGACCGGCGTCGATTACCTTGCTTTTCCCGAATACCGTGGGGATCCCGCGTTGTCGCAGGTCTCCGCCCCGGCTGATCTCGATGCCTTCGCCGCCGGCTGGGTCACGCTACTGCGCGAACTTGTCGAACGGCGCGGCTATACGTGCATCAAATGGATCACGTTGGTGAACGAACCCAACTACTATTGGTGGCTGGTCCCCCCTGACACTCCCGCGGCCCAAGATCGTGCGCGGCAGGGGCGGCACTTGGCGGATGCACTCGACCGTGTTCGTACTGCGCTCGCGTCCGCATGTCTGAAGGTGAAGATCATGGGACCAGATTTCACGGATCTGCCCGTGCTCTCGCGGTTGGCGGACGAACCGTGGTGGCCGCATGTCGACGATGTGGATTTCCACAGCTATTGTTCTTGCTTCGACTGGGAAGAGCCAAGCGACCAGCCTGCGGCCGGTTCCTACCGTCTGGGCGAAAGACTCCAGCAGACCCTCGTCCCTTATCGCGCCCAGACCACCGCTGCCGGCAAGGGACTGTATTTGACCGAATTCGGCACGCAGACCTACGGCTACCGAGCGGACGATCCGGCTCCAGGCAGCTTCCGGTCGTCGTTGAAGGATACCGAACTGCTGATCCGGGCGCTCAATCTGGGAGTGGACGGGCTGAACCACTGGAGCTTCACCAACCGGGGAGACGCCGACGGCCAATGGCAACTTGTGGACACGTGGGACTTGCGTTGGAAACAGTGGTTGCCCGAGTGCGTCCCTCATCAGGACTCCTATTACGTTCTTGGCCTGGCGTTGCGCCATTTGCCCCACCGGGCTGTTGTGTTGAAAACAGAGGTGCGGGGGGGCGGGCTGGAAGGCATTCCGCGCGTTTGGTCCGCTGTCGTCCGCAGCCCGCGCGACAACAGCCTTACGGTTCTGATTGTCAATGACGCCGACCTCCCCTGGACCCTCACCTGGTCCGGGCTGCCCTCGGATCGCGAGTTTCACCAATTGTGCTCGGTCGCCGGGCGGTCGCCGGACGATGTGTTGCGTTATACCGCGCGGCCGGGATTCCGGGGAAAATCCGCGCAAGAGATTCTGCCTGCTTTCAGCCTAACCGTCCTGACAGACGCCCCCCTGGCTCCGGGCGGACCCGGACGTTGGTGACGCTAGTCCGTCCATGTCGCCCTCTCCATATATCGCATGAAAAAGCGTCGCCCCTTGCCGAAGCCTCCCAAGGCCGCACCCTTGCCCCATCGTCCGGTGCATTACGTTCTCAGCACGCACTGGGACCGCGAGTGGTATCAGCCGTTTCAAGCCTACCGGCAACGGCTGGCGCACCTGCTGGACCGCACGATTGACGACATTGATGCCGGAAAACTGCAGGGCCCGTTCACCACGGACGGACAGTCGATCGTGGTGGACGACTACCTTGAGATCCGGCCGGAGCGCCGCGCGCAGGTCGAACGGCTGGCCCGGGAAGGGCGCCTGAAGATCGGGCCGTGGTTTGTCATGCCGGATGAATGGTTGGTTTCGGGCGAGGCCATCATTCGCAACCTGCAACTCGGCCGGAAAATCGCGCAGGGTTACGGAGGCCAACCGTCGGAGGCGGGCTTCGTGTGCGATCTCTTTGGCCACATCGGGCAACTGCCCCAGATTCTCATCGGATTCGGCATCAAGGCGGCCTTCCTCTGGCGCGGTCTTGAGCCCCGCGCGCAGGCCCATTTGTGGTGGGAGGGCAGCGATGGCACCCGGATTTTCTGCTACCGTTTCGGCCGGACCGGCTATTGCGACTACAGCTACGACGTCCGGCGCTGCCACCAGCAGGAAGTGGTCTTCGACGAGGCGCGTGCGCGCCGCGACCTTCACGGTTACCTGAAGAAAGAGGCGCAGCGGACTACTGTGCCACCCCTGCTGGTCTTCGATGGCGGCGATCACCTGGAATACGATGCGGAGCACTACCGACTACTCTTTGGCGAGCAGCCCGGCGCGGATTTCCCCTACAGCCTGCGACACAGCACGCTCGATGCCTACATCGCGGAGTTGCTGCCGTATGCGGCGAAAATCAAGGACGTGATGAAGGGCGAACTGCGGGAGCGGGGCTTCAGTCCGCTGGTCGAGGACCAGCAGTGGATCATTCCCGGCGTACTCTCGAGTCGCGTCTGGATCAAGCAGCAGAACGCGTTGTGCCAGTCCCTGCTTTGTCACTGGGCTGAGCCGTTCGGCGCCGCGGCGCGCACGTTCGCCGGGATCGACTCGCCGTCCGGTTCCCTCGACGTGGCATGGCGCTGGCTGCTGGCTAACCACCCGCACGATTCCATCTGCGGCTGCAGCGTCGACGAGGTGCACGAGGACATGAAATACCGCTTTGCCCAGTGCCGGCAGATCGGCGAATACCTCGTCACTGATGCGCTGCGGAAGCTGGCGGCCGCCGTCGTGGGCGAGCCTGGCGCCAAGGAGATCCGCGTGCTGGTGGCCAACCCGCTGACGCGCGACTACGACGCCACCGCGGAACTCACGCTTCAGTTGCCGGCTGACTGGCAGTGTTTCCAGGAACATTTCGGTTTTGAGCCGAAGCCCGGTTTCGGCGTCTACGCGGCCGACGGCCGTGAGGTGCCTTACCAGCGGCTCGCGCAGGACATGAACCGGGCGCGCATTCGCCTCCAACCGGCAAAATATCCGCAAGGCTACAAGGCCAACGACGTCACGGTGGCGCTGCCGCTCCGCATTCCGGCGCTCGGCTACACGGTGCTGACGGTCCGCGAGGGCGGGATGGCGCCAAATGACGACGTCAGCTGGCCCCACCAATGGCCAACCCGGCATCCGGCCACGCCGGGCCTCGCCACAAGCGAGCGGTCGCTCGAGAACAGATTTATGTCCGTCGTGGTGGAAGACAATGGCAGCGTGACGCTGACCGACAAGCGCAACGGCGAAGTCTACCGGCGGCTGCTGACGTTCGAGGACATCGCGGACATCGGCGACGGCTGGTATCATGGGCAGGCCGTCAACGACCAGGCCTTCGTTTCGACCGCCTCGACATCCGCAGTTGCTCTGGTCAGTGACGGCCCGCAACTGGCGCGGCTGCGCGTGCGCACGGTCATGACGGTGCCCGCCGAGTTCCGCTTCGATCGGATGGTTCGCACCGACCAGATGGTCGAGCTGGTCATCGACAGCTTGCTCACGTTGAGGAAGGGGAGCGACCGACTGGAGGTTCGCACCACGGTGCAGAACAATGCCCGGGACCATCGTCTGCGCGTCCTGATGCCCACGGGAGCGCGCACGGACACCTGCCTGGCCGACGGAGCCTTCGATGTGGTGGAGCGGGAAATCAGCCTGCCGGCCGACAATCACCTCGGGCGCGAGATGGCGGTGGAGACACACCCGCATCAGACGTGGTCCGCCGTGGCTGATCACCGCCGAGGCCTGGCGGTCGTGACGACCGGCCTGCTCGAGGTTGCCGTCCGCGACCTGCCTGAGCGGCCGCTGGCCCTCACCCTGTTCCGTGCCACCCGGCGGACGATATTCACCGACGGTCAGCCGCAGGGACAACTGGCGGGTGAATTGAGCTTCAACTACTGGATCGTGCCGGTCCAAGGCAGGGTCGATCCGATCCGATTGGGTGAGGACGGGGTCCTCCTCAGCGCTGGCCTCCGCAATGTCCAGTTGGGGGCGACCGATTGCCGGATCCACCGCCAGGCCTCCGGCCTGCCGCGCCAAGCCTCGTTTCTCAGGGTGCTGGGCAAGGTGCTGGTCACCAGCGTCCGCGAGGTTGACGACCAACTCGAGGTCCGCATCTACAATCCCGGCGTTCGCGCCGAACCGGTGACGCTGGATTTTCGCGGTCATCCGCTGCGCGGCTTACAGCCGGATTCCGTGGAGCAGATCGATTTCACCGGCCGTCCGCTGGGGTCGGCGCGGCCGATACGCGCGGGCCGGTTCCGTGCTAGCTTGAGACCCAAGCAGATCATCACGTTCCGGTTCAAAAGGGACCAGCCCTTGCGCTGATGTTCGCCCACTTCCTCCCAGTTTCACCGGTGTTGCGCCGGACGGCAGCGATCACTCTTGCGATCGCGGCGATGGTTCTGCCCGGCCGGGCAGAGACGCCCGGTTCGCCGCTATATACCTTCATGCTCCGGCCCAGTCCGGATCAGGGGTGCTACGACGAGACAGTCACGGTCGCTTGTCTGCAAGGGCTCATCAACCGCACCGGATCGCAACTTTACCTGCTTTCGGAGGCAAACAAGCGTCCGGGCTATTGGCTGGACGTCATGCAGCGGGATGGGCGTTGGCTGAGCGGACGATCCCCTCAGCCGGTGGCCGGTCTCGACGCAATGGTCCGGCTGGCCGGGGCCTGGCTCAAGGGCGCGGTCATCTGGGATCCGGCGGTGCCGGCGACGGTCAATGTCGCCACGACGGCGGCCGGTGTTCGCGATCTGGTGGTGCTTAGCCCGGATCAGGCCGAGCGATTCCTGCCGGTCTGGAAACTGCCGGTGGTTCTGGACCTGCGCAACCGTTTCACCGGGGCCGAGACGGGCAGCAAGAAGAACGACGCCTACCGCTGGGCCCTGCGCGAATTCATGGCCTCGGGCCTCTGTTCGTCGCGGCTGCTCTGCCTCTATCACGACTCCTTTTTCGCCCGCGCCAAGGGCGACCTCGCGTATGCCGTCAACCGTGACTGGGCCGTGCAGAACCGCGCCTTCGTCTTCGATCTCTCGCCGTGGGGGGATGAAAAGCCGGAAGACGACCCCGAACAGCGGCTGGGTCTGGACCGGGAGACCTACCGTCTGATCCTCGCCGAGAACATGCGGCAGGCGGGCGGCAAGCACCTGACCGAATTGAACGGGTTCTTCTGTTTCGAGAAATACAGCAACGTTGCGCCCCATCGCAGCCAGCATGAGCCCGTGCCCACGGAGTGGGAATCGGTATGGCAGATGTCGCCCTATAATGCCTACCAGAACACGGTCACGAGCGATTGCTACAACCAGTCGCTGCACAGTCAGGCGCCGCGTGCGCCCTTGCATCAGGCGGTGCACAAGCCCCGGGACATTCTGCTGCAGAAGAAGGCCTATATCTGCATCCTGATGGCCGACTACGACTCCGGCACGCCGCTCTATGACTTCCTGCCTGACCATTGGAACCGCGAGGGCCGCGGCGAGCTGCCCCTGGCTTGGGGCATCAATCCCAACCTCCGGGACACCTATCCGGATCTGATCGAGTATTTCTACGGCACCGCCGGACCGGACGACACGTTCACGTCCGATGCTTCCGCCGCGGGCTACATGAACCCGGACCGGATCAAGCCGGAGTATCTGCCGCTCTTCATCAGGCATAACCGGCGGTACTTCCGCGAACAGGATATGACTGTGGCGCCGATGGTCCTCGATTGGGACGCGCCCACGCCGGCGGTGAAGGACGCCTTCCGTGAGTTCGCGCCCGGTGGTTATGCGACGATCATCTACGACTTCCACGATACCGGCGGCAAACTGATGCCCGCGCATGTCTGGAAGGGCATGCCGGTGCTCGAACTCATGAACGATGCGTGCGTTTACGCAGGACCCCAGAAGACCGCCGAGATCATGGCCAACGCGATCGCCTCCCGGAATCAGCCCGCTCCGGGATTCTATTTCTTCCGCATGGTCTGGATCAGTCCGAAAGATGTCGCGGCCGCGCTCGGCGCACTGCGTGGACAGCATCCGGAACTGGACTTCGAGGTTCTCGACCCCGCTACGTTCCTGGCCCTGTTCAGAAAAGCCCACCTTCACGACGCGGCACCCGCTGCTCCGTGAGCCTTCCGCCAATCCCCCCTTACCCCAAACCCATGCATTCTCTCGCCCCCATCGATTACGTCATCATCATCGCTTACCTCGGTCTGAGCATCGTCATGGGACTGGTTATGAGCCGCCGGGCCAGCTCTAGCATCGACCACTACTTTCTCGGGGGGCGGACCGTGCCTTGGTATCTCCTTGGGGTGATGGGCATGGCCAACTGGTTTGACCTGACGGGGACCATGCTCATCACGTCGTTCCTCTATATGCTCGGGCCGCGCGGGCTCTTCATCGAATTTCGGGGCGGAGCGGTGCTGATTCTTGCGTTCATGATCGTCTACACCGGCAAATGGCACCGTCGCTCGGGGTGCATGACGGGAGCGGAGTGGGGCATCTACCGCTTCGGCGACAACAAGGTTGCGCAGACGATGCGCGTGTTCGGCGCAGTCATGACCATCATCACCGCCGTCATGATGCTCGCCTACCTCGTGCGTGGCGCGACTCTATTTCTCGGCACGTTCTTCCCGTTCCCGCCGCTCTACACGACCCTGGCGCTGGTGACGCTGACCACCCTGTACACGGTCAGCTCCGGCTTCTACGGGGTCGTGCTGACCGACCTGGTGCAGGGCATTATCATTATGGTGAGCTGCGTGATCATCGGCTTCATGGCCTGGCACATCGTGCCGGATACCGCCAGCCTGGCCGCTGTGGCCGCGCAGGTGACGGGCAACCCGGATTGGACGAACGCGCGGCCGGCGTGGAACACGCCGATGCCGCCGGGCTACGAGGTTTACTCGCCGATGATCATGATGGCGGCTTTCTATCTAATGCGCCACACCTTGGGCGGACTGGGCACGGGAGCCGAGGCGCGTTTTTTCGGTGCCCGGAGCGATCGCGACTGCGGTCTGCAGTCCTTCCAGCAGGCGCTCATGACGATGTTCCGCTGGCCGCTGATGATGGGCTTCGCTGTCATGGGTATCTACCTGGTCCACTCGCTGTATCCGGACACCGCGGTCCTGCGGCACACCGCGGAGGTGATCCACCAGTATTCTCCCCAGACGAGCGCGGCCCATTGGCACGACTTGACCAGTGAGATTGTCAACTCTCCTGATAAATTTCCCCCGGAACTGATTCAGAGCCTGCGCTCGATTCTCGGCGGGGACTGGGCGGGCAAGCTTCCCCTAGTCAGCTTCCAAGGGACGATCAACCCCGAGCAGATCCTGCCTGCCGTGCTGCTGAACCTCGTGCCCAACGGACTCCGGGGCCTGATCGTCGTGGCCATGTTTGCGGCGATGATGTCCTGCAAGAACGGCCTGGTGAACGGGAGTTGCGCCTATTTCGTCAAGGACATCTACCAGGCGTTCCTCCGACCCAAGGCCTCGACCCGCGAGTTGCTCGCCGCCTCCTACGCCATGACGCTGTTCATCGTCCTGCTGGGTTTCTATTTCGGCGTCGCGGCCGGCAGCATCAACGACCTCTGGGGCTGGATCATCATGAGCCTGATGGCCGGCCAGCTCGCGCCGGGCTTGCTCCGCCTCTACTGGTGGCGCTGCAACGCATGGGGCACGGCAGGCGGGTGCGTTCTTGGCGCGGCCGGTGCCGTGTTGCAGCGCATCTACTACCCGGAGTTACCCGAGACCATGCAGTTTCTCTTCACCACCTGCCTATCCTTCGTCGGCACCATTGGGGCGTCCTTGCTCACCGAGCCAACTCCGATGCCGGTCCTGCGCCACTTCTACCGCACCACGCGTCCCTTCGGCTGGTGGAAGCCGCTGCACAGTGAAATCACGGGCGGGGAGCGCGTGGCCATGGACCGCGAGAACCGCACCGACATCATCGCCGTGCCGTTTACGCTGCTGTGGCAGGTCACGCTCTTCCTCCTGCCGATGGAACTCGTGATCAAGTCCTACACCGCGTTCTGGTGCACGCTGCCGCTATTCCTCGTCGGGGCCGGCGGCATGTTTGTCTTCTGGTGGCGGCCGCTCATGCAGGGCAGCCCGTTTCACCGCCAAGAGGAGAAGGCTACCGATCCCGGCACCCCCTGAACCCCTGCCCGCAAACTCCTTCCTGCCAAATCATGAAAAACAACGTCCGCCTACTTCTCCTGCTCCCCATACTCCTGCTGGCGACCGCCCTGCGCGCGGCAGAGCCTGCGCCGAACAACGACGCGCCAATGGCCATCACCGTCAATTCCTGGGTGAATGACGACAAGGAGGACGTCGAGGCAAGGCTGGCCGTCCTGAAGCAGATGGGCATCACCAGCATCCAGAGCTACATCTACTGGAACAAGGTGGAGAAGTCCCCCGGCGTGCTGGACTGGTCGGAATACGATGCCGAGGTCCGGCTCTACCAGAAGTTCGGACTGAAGTGGGTGCCGTTCGTGATCGCCGGGCCGTGGTACGCAACACCTGAGTTCGTGCGCAAGGATCCGGAGATCACGCTCTATCGGTGCCTTGAACACGACCGGGATGGCGGCATGCCGTCGCTCTGGTCGCCCAGGCTCAAGGTGTATGTCCGGGACTATCTCCGCAAGTTTGCGGAGCACTACCGCCCGATGGGGGTGCTCGAATCCGTGAACATCGGCATCACCGGCGACTACGGCGAGGCGATATACTCGGCCATCGGCAACTGGCCGGGTGCGTACCATTCGCATTACGGTTACTGGTGCGGCGATGTCCTGGCGGTCGCGGATTTTCGCGCCCATGTCAGCAAATTGTATCCGACTGGCGTGGCCGCGCTCAACCAGGCGTGGCAGACCCATTATGCCTCGTTTGACGATATCCGCCCCTTCCTCCCCACGCACGCTCCCTCCGAACGTGCCTGGCAGGAGATGTTGGCTTGGTATCGCGGGGCCATGACCGACTGGGCGGAATTCTGGCTGGGCACGACCCGGGAGCTCTTTCCCGGCACCGATATCTACCTCTGCACGGGTGGCGACATGGCCCCCGAGCACGGCTCCGACTTCAGCGCCCAGGCCAAGTTAGCGGCCAAATACGGGGCGGGTATCCGCATCACGAATGAGGCGAGCTCCTACCCGAGCAATGTCCGATTGACTCGCATGGTGGCCTCGGCCGGCAAGTTCTATGGCGCCTATTTCGGCAATGAGCCCGCGGCGATAGTCACGCCCGACGGCATCCTGGGTCGACAGTTCAACGCGCTGACGAGCGGCGCCCGCCAGCTCTTCACCTACCTGTCGACCGACATGGTCGCGAAGCAGCCCGACGGCAGCTATGCGCCGGGGCTCAGCGGCCGGTACTACCTCCAGCACAAGGCGCTGATGCGCGTCCAACAACCGCAGGTCGATGTAGCCGTCTATCAGTCCAACCCGCTGAAGACGGACCAGTGGTATGACCGGAGCGACCTGGGTGATATCGCCAGCGCGATCCGCCGTATTGTCGATTACGACTTCCTCGACGACCACCTGATCGGGGACGGAGCGCTGCGAGATAAGAAGATTCTACTTGTCTATAACAACAAGGTCATGGCGGCTGATGTCATCGAGCGCGTCCGCGAGTGGGTCAGGGGCGGAGGCATCGCGTTCTTCTTCGCCTCCCGGGGCACGGATCTGAATGGCGGCAAGGAGGCCTATGACAGCCTGCTCGGACTCACGCCCTCCGCCGATGAGGTGACCGGTATCAACGAGATCAAGCCCCGTAACCCCAAAGCGTATCCTTCCATCGCCTCCCTGACCGATGTCTTCGGAACCTTCGCCCTGACTGGCCAGACCAAGGACTGCGAGATCCTGCTGGGCATGGCATACTCGGACACGCTCGGTGTGGCCTGGCGCCACCCGATCGGAGCGGGTCAGGTCTATGCCTATTTTGGCCCCATGGACCTGAAAGTCGAGGAGCAGAATTGGAACACGGCGAAGCAACTTCCTCTCCGTTTTCTACGCGACAGCCTTCGCCGCTGCGTCACGGAGGGACAATTGAAGCAAGAGCCCCCATCGATGAATCTCGATGTGCCGGATGTTTTCAAAGTTCAGACGGCCGCCGGCCTGTGGGTGCTCAATCTCCAGGCGACCAGCCAGACCATCTCGATTGGCGGCAAGCCGGTCGAGGTGCCGGCCAAATCGATCACCCTTCACTAATTGTCCCGGCCAGCATCGGCGGTCTACCTGATGGCAACCGACAGAGGAGGTAACATGAAAACGAACCAAGATCCTTGGCGAAAAGGAGCCGCCGTCCGCTGGGGCGTGGTCGGCTGTGGCCAGATCGCCATCGACAAGACTATCCCGGGATTGCTCGCGGCTACCGGTGCCAGGCTGGTCGCCATCGCCGATGTCCTGCCCGCGCGCCGTTCACTGGCGCTCGGGCTGGCGGTCAAGGCCGGGCTGACAGACCTCCGGGTCCACTCGGATGCTGCCACCCTATTTGCCGACCCGGAGGTGGACGCCGTTTACATCGCGTTACCCACCGGCCTGCACGCCGAGGCGGTGCAGGCGGCGGCGAAGGCGGGCAAGGCAATCCTCTGCGAGAAGCCGCTTGGGCGCTCGGCCGAGGAGGTTGCAGCCATGGTTCGAGCCGCGCGGCAGCATGATGTGCCGCTGATGACGGCTTATATGTCCCGGTTCAGCGACCCCTTTCAAAAGGCCGTCGAACTGGTGCGGGGGGGAGCAATCGGCAAGGTGACCTATGTTGCCGGCCATTTTTCCTACTGCTGTCTCGATCCCTATCCGCCCGGGGGGCCGGGTGGGTGGCGCTGGACTGACCCGCTCGGTGGCGGGCCTTTGCTGGACATCGGCATCTACCTGGCTTTTGGCATTCGCGAGATTCTAGGGGAGCGAATTTCCGAAGTATGGCCGGTCAATTGTGACACCGTTGCACCTGCCGGCGCGGCCGTGCGCGACAGCACGCTGGCCTGTTTCCGCACCGACTTGGGAACGCCCGGCACCTTCGTCACCACGTTCACCCACAACGCCAGCGTCATCAGTTTCCACGGCTCCCAGGGTGTGTTGATCCTCGACCAGGCCTTCCGGCAGACTCCTGGCGCCAGCCTCGTGTGCCAGGGCAAGGACATCAACCTCGTCCTCGATACCCGGGAGAATGCCCGGCTACCGCACTTCGACAATTACCGGCGTGAGTTCGAGCATTTCTCGTCGGCCATCCTCTCCGGTCGACCCTGGAGCCCGTCGCCGGAGGACGCGCTGGCCGACGCCTTGCTCCTCGACGCCTTTCGTCGCGATGTCGCCGGGCTGGGAATCGAGCCGGTTGGAGCCGTTCTCACACCATAGTTTTCGTCATGAAACTCGCCATCAACGGTCAGCAACTCGCCCGCACCCATTCGCTGTCCCGGATTCTCGACGTCTTGGACCAGCACGGAGTCACCGCCATTGAGCTGTGGCCCTGGAACATTCCCGGGAGGGGCCGGGGCAGGGAGGATGAACAGCGTTACGAAACGCGCGATGTCGAAGGTGCAGCGGAGTTACTCCGCCGGCGCGGCGTCACTTGCGCGTGCGTGACGCTCGGCTTTCGGGCCGCGCCCATTTGCTTCGCCTCCGGTGGCGGATGCAACTATACCTCCGCCCTCACCGGCGCGGTCGATGCGGCGGTGACGCTTGGGGCGAATGTGGTAAACACCTATTGTGTCGGCATCCCGCTGGCGCTGTGGAGCGCAGCGGCCAGGCCGGCTGCGGAATACGCCCTTTCGAAGGGTGTAGTCATCACGCTGGAAAACGAGGCGCATGACGAGTCAGGTTTGCCGGAGAACGTGGCCGCCGCCGTCGAACAGGTCGGCTCGGCGGGGCTCGGCACCGAGTATGATCCCTGCAACTACTATCACGCCGGGATCGAGGCTTTCCCTTACGCCTATACCACGATCAGCCGGCATATCCGCTACGTCCACCTGAAGGGCGGTTGCGAATACCACCCGGGCCGGTCCGGTATCCGCAAGGGCTATCCGATGCGCGACACCAATCGCGATTTCATCAGCTACGTGCCGTTGCCGGACGCTGCCTTCAATGTGGCGGCGATGGTCCGAGCCTTGCACTGTGACGGCTACGATGGCTGGCTTACGCTAGAGCCGCACGTGACCGGAGCCACGCTGTTGGAGTATTACCGGCGTGAGGTGCCGTATGTGAAGAAGCTGCTGGCCGAATTGCCGCGGAGGCGAAAATAGCGCTGAGAATTCGATGAACGGTCAACCGACCCGCCGCAGCTCCATTCCACGCCGGGATCAAGCCACCGGTCCGGCCAACCCGGACGCCACTCCGGGCGCCCGTGCGGTCCTGCACTACCTGCAGGACCTGGAGAAGGGGCCGGGGGGCCGGATCCTCTCCGGCCAGTTCACCAACTTTGGCCGGCTGGCCTCCTGGCGCATGGCGAACGAATTCCACCGGCTCTCGGATCGCTGGCCAGCGGTGCTCGGCGTCGACTATGCCGACTTCTCCGCTCGGGGCGGGAGAAAACTGACCACCCAGCGGTTCATCAGCGCCATCGCGACGAACCGTTTCGACCTCGTCCGGCATGACGACCTGCACACCAGGGCGCCGAACCGGGTGGCTCTCAGGCAATGGCGGGCAGGGGGCTTGGTGACCGTCAGTGCCCATTGCTACAACCCCGCGAACCCGCGCGGCGGTGGTCTCCGCGACCAAGGCGTCGAACTGGCCGGCTTGTTGCAGAAGGGAACCGCGACCCATCGCCGCTGGATGCGACAGCTCGACCAGATCGCGGCCGCGCTGGCCGAGCTGCGCGACGCTGGTGTCGTGGTCCTATGGCGACCGCTCCACGAGATGAACGGCGCGTGGTTTTGGTGGGGGAAAAAATCACCGCGGGCATTTGTTCGCGTCTGGCGGCACATGTTCGACCACTTCCGCAAGGGCAAGGGTCTCGACAACCTGCTATGGGTATTCAGCCCGAATCACGGTGACAACGCCGGTGACTACTACCCGGGAGACCGCTATGTGGATATCACCGGCTTGGACGCCTATGGTGATCAGGTCGACCGGAGAAATTTCCTCGGTTACCAGCAGGTGGCCCGGCGCATCAAGCCGTTCGGTTTCACCGAATTCGGCCCGCACGGGACCGGCGTTCCACCCGGTGACTTCGATTACGGACGACTGCTGGCTTCCGTCTGCCGCGAGTTTCCGCGCACAAGCTTCTTTTTCCCGTGGAATGCGGGCTGGAGTCCGATGCGCAACCGGCGTGGCCGGGAGTTCATCCGCCACCCGCTGATGGTGAACCGGGAGAATCTCCCGCGCGGCCTGGCCGGCGGCAAAGGCACATCATGAAAACTACGCTCCAATCCCTGCTTCGCCTGGGCCTGCTCATCGGCCTGATCCAGGCCGCGCGTCCTCCCCGGACGGAGACCGTGAGTTTGCGACCGCTCGCCGCGCCCCGCTTGTGGTCGCCCGTCGAGTTCCGCCTCGAGCACGCACCGGTCGCAGCCAACAACTGTGATCCCGACCAGATCGCCATCGACGCCGTCATCACCACACCCTCGGGGCAGGTGATGAGGGTTCCGGCTTTCTGGTTCCAAGATTTTTCCAGCGCGGAGACGGACGCCGGTGAGAAATTGTCGGCAGCCGGCGAGCATGGCTGGCGCCTCCGCTATACGCCCACTGAGGCCGGCGCCTATCGGATCGAAATCAACGCGACCTTGACGGGGGGAAGCCCGACAACGTTGGTGAGCTCCGGGTTCGAGGTCGCGGCGAACACCATCGCGGAGCGCCATGGCTGGGTGCGGGTTGGCGCTGACCGGCGTTATTTTGAGACGTCGGACGGGCGACCGCTCCGTCTAGTCGGCGAGAACGTCTGTTGGCCGGAAAAGGGCGGCACGCGGGACTATGCCGTCTGGTTCAAGGCGCTCCATGACTCAGGGGAGAATTGTGCGCGCCTTTGGCTCGCTCCCTGGTGGGCCGCCATCGAGAAGGATCCCGACAGCCTCACGCGCTACCGGCCGGACTCTTCCTGGCAGCTCGACCAGGTCTTCGCGGCCGCCGAGCGGGAAGGCATCTACCTGATCCTGTGCATGGACTTTCATGGCAGTTTCCAGACCGACAATCCGGCCTGGGGCGGGAGCGGCAACTATTGGCCCAAGAATCCTTATAATCGCGCGAACGGAGGACCGTGCCTCACGCCCAACGACTTTTTCACCAGTCCGGTGGCCCGCACGATCTACGAAAAGCGGCTCCGCTACCTGATCGCCCGCTATGGTGCCAGTCCTCGGTTGCTTGCCTGGCAGTTCTTCAACGAGATCGACAATGTCTTCGAGCCACGCGGACTGCGGGGGGTGGATGTCGCGGCCTGGCACGGCGACATGGGCCGCTGGCTGAAGGCCCATGATCCCTATGGGCACTTGGTGACGACCAGTCTGACCGGCGGCTCGGACCGCGAGCTCATGTGGAAAATTCCCGAGATGGATTTTGCGGTCTACCACTCCTACGACGAACCTGCACCCGCACAGGGCAACGCAGCCCTCGCGGAGGATTTCCATCGCCGTTACGACAAGCCTGTCGTGATTGGTGAATATGGAGTGGATTCGCTCAGCTGGGCGCTCGCTTCCGATCCTCACCTGCGCGGCCTGCGTCAGGCGCTCTGGGGCGGGGCTCTTGGGGGCGCGGCCGGCACCCCGTTGCCCTGGTGGTGGGTCGAGTTGGATCGGGACAACGGCCATTCCGTCTATGCCGCATTGAGCTCTATTCTGCGGCACGGCGGATGGGACGCGGGCGACTGGCGTCCGGCGGATGCGACGATCGTCGCCTTGTCTCCGTCTGCCGCGCCTGGCACGGCGGAGTATTCCGGTGTGGTGAACCTCAACCGTCTCTGGCGAAGCAACGTTCCGGGCAAGGTCCGCTTGACCGGCCGACTGGCTGCAGAGCGCGCTTTCGAATCGGTCTCCGCCCACCTGCGGGGGCAGGGCATTCCGGGATCCGGACCGCAAACCATCGAGATCTCCGGCCAATGGGGAAATGACGCGGAATTTGCGGTGCATTTCCGCGGCGTGTTGGGGGCCCCCGAAATCATCGGTCGCGTCGATGGCCGGGAAGTCGCCCGGCTGAGCATCGACACTCTCCGGCCCGGTCTGCCCTACCGCCAGCCTGTGGACCGGACGATGGTGGTCCCCATGCCCGCGGGGGAACACCAGGTGCGGCTGGAAATCGCCGCCACGGGCGCCGCCTCCATCGATCGGTGCTCTGTCAAAAGTTTGGTCGCCGGCTCAGGGGACTCTGCGGGTTTCGGCGCCGAAGCGGTCGCGCTCCGGCAGGAGGATCGCGCCATTCTGTATGTCGTTTCGCCCGCAATGGTGTATCCGGCTGGAGCGTTGGCGGAGCAGGGTGTTGCCCAAAGGGGGCAGCAGGCCGTTCTGCGGGACTGGCCGCGTGGCGCCTTCAAAGCCGAATGGTTCGACCCGGCGACCGCCCGGCTGATCACGACGACAACCGGTCTAGTTTCCGATGGTTCCCTTCGGCTTGCGCTGCCGGATTACCCCGAGGATCTGGCGGCGGTCATTAGTCGCGAATAAGCCCTGCGGCTCGAGGCCGCCTGCTAACACTACTCCGTTAAGTATTAGTTACGAGGTATCGATGATGATGCCGGAACGGGTGAAACAGGTCTGGCAGCGCGGACAGTGGCAGAGAGCCAGGGCTTCCATGAGCCAACGGCGCACTTCAGGCAGCGCCGGGCGTTTTTTTTGACGTGCGCAGCCGGGTCAGGAAGCAGAACGAGAGGAAGCAGAGGGTGAGGTGATGGTGCAACCCGCGCCAGGAGCGGCCCTCAAAGTGATCGAGCCCCAGTTCCTCCTTCAACTGCTGGTAACCTTGCTCGATAACCCAGCGCTGATGGGCGATCCGGACCAGCTCGGTGAGCGGGGTGTCGGCCGGCAGGTTGGACAGATAGTATTTGAAGGTGTCCGCCCCGAGTTGCTCGATCAGCAGCCAGCGGGTCGCCCCGGGTTGGCGCCAGCGGTTGCCGCGCTGGGTGGATTGGACCCGCACGGCGATCGCCCGGACGGTTGCGCCATCGGCTCGGGGCAGTCGCAACTGGGTCCAACGGGCTGGCTGCTGGACCAACTGATCCCGCCAGGCGCCCATCAAGAGAGGCTTCATGGCGGGATCCTCGACTAGCGTGTGCCGGCGCCGGCGACCGTGGGGCAAGGAGGCGGGCAGCGTGGCCACGGCCTCCAGCGGCCACGCCGCCACATTGCCGGGAACTTGGGCCAGGTAGGGCTCTCGGCGTTTTTCCAGCTCGGCGAGCAAAGGCAGGATGACGCCGTAACCGGCATCGAACACGATGGCCTGATAGGCTGGCAACTGCGGCTTCATCTCAGCCAGCAGGTCGAGGGCAATCCGCCACTTCTCCTGGAAGCGCTGCGCATCCGGAGGAAATCAAGGCAGCACCAGTCAGGGATCGGCTCCCCTCCGGATAGGGGCGGCGTCCTGCTGGCTAGCAGAACGCCGGTGTGCGGTGGGCATCTCAACGGAGTAGTGCTAGTTCTTGCGGAAGAAATCCTCAGAGTCGACAGCGGCAACAGTCTGCAAGCGTGCTTGTGGCCGAGTTGTCGATTTGGATTCGCCCTTGCGCGCCGTAGGGCGCGGCGAGTTCCCCAAGGTCGTGCGGGTGATGGGACTACGAGTCTCGACTGTAGCCAGGGACCTCGTGCCGGTTAGGGCCTGAAGTTGGGCGACAGCCTCCTTCAGCACCATGGACTGGCTGCTGAGTTCCTCCGCAGCCGCGGCCGTCTCCTCCGCACTGCCCGCATTCGACTGGGTTACCTGGTCCATCTGGGAGACTGCTGTGGTAACTTGACCGATCCCTTGGTTCTGCTCACTGGACGCGGTCGCAATTTCACCAACGAGTTGGTCAAGCTGCTGGATGCGCGCCTGGATCTCCGAGAAACTTTTGGCTACCTCGGCACTGATTTGAACCCCTTGCTGGCTTTGAACCACGGAGTGCTCTATCTTCGCGGCAGTTTCCTTGGCCGCGTTGGCCGAGCGCTGCGCCAAGGCACGGACTTCCTCAGCCACCACGGCGAATCCCGCTCCATGCTCGCCCGCGCGAGCTGCCTCGACCGCGGCGTTCAGGGCGAGAATGTTGGTCTGAAAAGCAATGTCATCGATGGTCTTGAGTATCTTGGTAATGTCCTCCGAAGCCGACTTGATCGTTTGCATGGCTTTATGCATCGCCTGCATCTGACCGGCCCCGGTGTCGGCGGAACTGCGGGCCGCGGTGGCGGCAGCCTTGGCCTGCTGGGAACTGTCCGCGTTGCGCTTGGTCATCGAGGAAAGTTCCTCGAGGGATGCGGAGGTTTCCTCAAGCGATGCTGCCTGCTCGCTGGCGCCCTCCGCCAACGCCTGGCTGGCAGAGGAAACTTCGCCGGCGGAAGCCGCGGTTTGATCCGCGCCGGAACCGATCGACTCCGCCAGTCGCCGGAGCGGGACGGTGATACTGCGGGCGATGATATAGGCGCATGAAGCTCCCAGGACAATGGCGCCAAGTCCGAGCCATACGACGGCGGACTGGGTGTGCTGCAGTCCGGCCTGAAGGACTGGACCAACGCGATTCTGATCGGTGATAATGGCGAGCTTCAAGGACTCGACCTCATGGTCGACGGTTTCACCGATGCCGGCGAGTTTCCTGCCCGTCTCGGCGAGCTGTGCGGCGGTTCCGCCATGCTGGCCGAGATTTGCCATGGTCGAAAACTCCGCGGCGTGCTCGCCGACCTGCTGTTCAACCTTTTCCAACAGTTCGCGGCGTTCCGGCTCCTGCTGCATTTCGGTTTTCCCCTCCGCGATGAACTCCGCAGCCTTCGCCTTGCGGGCGACGTAGGCCTCAACGTCCGCATTCTTCCTGGTTAGCTGAAAATCCTTGGCTGCGAGACGCATCTCAAGGAAATTGGCCTGAATGCGACCTACGAGCATGCTGTGGCGCGCGTCCTTGCGGTATTCCACGAATCCATCAGAGGCGGAATTCACGCTCAGATAGCTCTCGACCGCGAGGCCCGCGAGCACCAGCAGGACACTGGCAAATCCGGCGGAGAGACGTGCATTCACCGTCCAGCGCTGCATTCCGGTGTTGGAATAGTGGTAGGCGCCCAGGAGGAGCAACGCACCCAACACGCCCCCAAGCCCGATGGTAAGATAACCTAGGCTGGTCGCAGGCACTTCCTGGCTAGGGGCGGCGGTTGCCGCGACTGCCACCGGCGCGGCGGTCGATGCCTGCTCTGTCGAGCCGGTGGTATCGGCGTGCTCCACCTGTCCGGCACCACCGGTGTAGGCAAGCAGGCGAGCTTGCTCAGGATGTTCGCCACGCCATTGCACCATACCCGTTGCAAGGTCGTAGACCGCGCCGATGACCTTCAGTTTACCCGTCTTCACTAGTTCGCGAATGGCGGCACTATTCTCAAAGATGTTGTCGATCGACTGCCAGACATTGGCCTCGACCGCCTTCTCGATGAGCGGGGCCCCGGTGAGTCCGGGATTGGCGAGCCTCGCCTTCTCGACCGCGGGCACGATGGTATCGACCAGCTGCGGTATGCTGCCGTGAATCTCTGCGCCCTCGACAACCGCCTTGACTGCGCCGCAAGAGCTATGGCCCATCACGACCAACAATTGGGTGCCGAGATGTTCGGTGCCGTATTCAATCGAACCGATCTCGTCGGTCTTGGCGACGTTGCCAGCGACCCGGACGACAAAGAGATCGCCCAACCCCTGGTCGAAGATCGTCTCCACCGGCACCCGCGAATCCGAGCAGGTGAGGATGGTCGCGAACGGTGCCTGCCCTTTGGCCACCTCGGCGCGCCGATCAGCAGTTTGGTCGGGATGGATGGACTGACCCGCGCCGAAGCGGGTATTGCCTTGCTGCAGGTTCTGCAGGGCATCAGTGGATGAAACAGATGCGAAACCGAGCAGTGGGCAGAACGCCACGAGGGCGGCTAGAATCGAACGGGGCTTTTTCATGGCTTGTGGGATGCGGAGGTGAATGCGGTAATATTGAGGGCGAATGAAGCAGCGCGGGGTGGTGATTTGATGGACGAACCTTAGGCTGTGGACTCGGCAAAGTTTGTGTAGTTAGAGCTATAGCCCTGTCGGGCCGACCCATGGCCCCGGGGATAGCCGCTCAGACGGCGCGGGTATCCCCGGCCTCGGACCTGGTGCCGTTAGTGGAAACGATGATCTTGGCTTTGCGTGGGGCGGCCACGGCGCGATCGCCATTGCGACGCACGATTTCACTTTCGGGGATGGGGCTGAGCGGTGATTTCACCAGGCAGAGGATTGGGTGGTTGTGTGGTGGGCTAAATTTAGCTGTTCGGGAAAGGCCGTGCGGGTGCGAAGATTCGCGGCACGACTGTAGGTCGGGATTGGTCTGTGACATCCCAATCGGTTTCTCGACCCGCGCCTGAATGCGGGAAAACCCTCGTCCCGGTCGGGGAAACCCTAACGGCCCGTGCTCACCCCTGCGTGAACCAGCGGGTCCGAAAGGCCGCGCCCTTCTCGCCTGCGCGTCAGGGAACCGCAAGCCCGACACGAATCGCATGCCGCACGAGTTCCGCGGGGCTGGCGCAATCGAAGCGCTTCATCAGCCGGGACCGGTAGGCCTCGATTGTTTTGACGTTAAGACCAAGCTCGGTGCCGATTTCCTTGTTGCGCAGCCCTTGGACCACCATCGCGAGTACCTGGCCTTCGCGCAACGGCAGGGCGTGCAGGACACGACCGGCCGTCGCGGCTGCGGCGGACTGCAACCCCTGCGCCAGGGCGGCCGACATCTCGGAGCTGAGGTGGATGCCGCCGGCCAGCACCGTGCGGACAGCGGCGACGAGTACAGCCGCATCGCTCGTCTTCACCAGAAAACCATGCGCCCCGGCATCCACCGCCTCGACCGCGATTCTGCGCTCCAGGAGCCCCGTGAGCACGATGATCTTCATCGCGGGAAACTCCACGTGCAACCGGCGCGTCAGTGCGATGCCGCTCCCGTCCGGCAAATCCACGTCCATCAGCACAAGGTCGGGCCGGAGTTCGTGGGCTTTTAGCCATGCGGTCGCGCAATCGCTACAGAAACCGACCACTTCGGTGCCGGGGACCCCCGCTAGCAAAAGACGAAAGGCTTCGTGGAGCAGCTGGTGATCTTCCACGATTAGGATGCGGGTGGTCATTGGTTTTCCTCAGTTCCCGCCGCCAGTTCGCGGTGCACCGCCGTCAGGACCTCCTCCGTGCAAAACGGCTTCGCCAGGATGCTGGTCACCCCCAGCGCCGTGAGTTCCGTGAGGCGTTTGTCGTCGTGGAGCCCGCTGGCGGCGATCACGGGCAGGTGCGGCTCCGCGGCGCGCAGTCGCTGGATAAGCGCCACGCCGTTCAGCCCCGGCATCATGATATCGGTGATCAGCAGCCGGACGTGGCCGCGATTCGCGTGGAACAGGATCTCCGCCTCACGCCCATCGGCCGCGACCACCACGCGATAGTTGTTCCGTTCCAGGGCCAGGCTCACGCTGCGCCGGATCGCGGCCTCGTCATCCACCACCAGAATCAACTCACGTTTGCCCGCGTGGGGCCGGGCGACCACCGCGGCCTCAAGCGCGGTGCCACCGGCAATCGCAGGCAGGTGGACATTGAAGGTGGTGCCCAAGCCAGGCTCGCTATGAACGGTGATGAATCCGCCATGGCTTTTCACGATGCCGATCACGGTGGATAGCCCGAGTCCGGTGCCTTTACCAACCTCCTTCGTGGTAAAAAACGGCTCGAAGATACGGTTAAGGTTTGAGCGTGAGATGCCCTCGCCCGTGTCGGTGATTGTCAGGCGCACAAAGGGACCGGCCTTCGCCGGCCCGTGTAGCGCGGCCTCCACCTCATCAAGGGTAACGTTGGCCGCGGACAGGTCAATCTTGCCTCCACCCGGCATTGCGTCGCGCGCGTTGACGCACAGGTTCATCAACACTTGGTGAATCTGCGTGGCATCGGCACTGATCGGCCACAGTTCATTGGGCAGGTTTTGATCAATGCTAATATCGCGCGGGAAGGTCTCCTGCATCATTGTCACCATTTCCTTGAGCAGGTGCCGCGGCTGCACCGGGCCGCGCTCACCCTCCACGCCGCGGCTGAAGGTGAGAAGTTGTTTGATGATGTTCGCTCCCCGCATCGCCCCCTGTTCGATCATGGTGAGCAGTTCAGTATCCTGTGGGCTCCGGAATGTTTCCCTCATCATCGGCACGATCATCATGATCGGCGCGAGGATGTTGTTTAGGTCGTGCGCGATGCCGCTGGAGAGCGTGCCGATTGCCTCGAGCCGTTGCGCGCGGAGAAACTGGAGCTCCAGCTTGCGGAGGTCGGTCACATCACGCGAATTGACTACGACCCTCTGCTCCCCTGTCGAATGGCCCATCATCCGGCCGATCGATTGAAAAATGCGCCACGTGCCCTCCCGATGCCGAATGCGATACTCGACCGGCATAGAACGAAGCTCGCCGGAAAGCGCCCGCAAGATGCCTTGCGCGGCTTTGCCCCGATCTTCGGGGTGAATGAAGTTCGTGACGACCTGACCGAGCACTTCCTCTGGTTGATAGCCGAGAATCCGCTGCGTCGACGGACTTTGATAATGAATTACGCCCGCGCCGTTCACCACGGCTATCACATCCGAGGAGTCCTCAAGCAATTGGCGAAATTTCTCCTCGCTCTGGCGAAGCGTGGTTTCCATCCGCCGTCGGTCGGTCACGTCCCAGTTGATTCCGATCACATGCAAGGGCGTGCCTTCGGCGGCCCGCGTCACTTCGGCGCGAGCCTCGATGTCGCGCACCTCCCCGTCGGGCCACACGACGCGAAACTCAATATGGAAACCGCCGGGGCCGGCCAACGCGGCGGCAAAGGCGGCGTCGCATCGTGCGCGGTCTTCTGGATGCAGGGCCTTTTGCCAGGTGGCATAGCCGCCGCTAAAATCCTGTTCGCGAATGCCGTAGAGGGCGCACATCTGCGCATCCCAGACTAATTTGTTCGCGGCCACGTCCCAATCCCAGATGCCGAGGTGCGCCGATTCCGTCGCCAAGGCGAGGCGCTGCTGGCTTTCCAGCAGCCGCGCCGCCGCGCGGTTCCGCTCGGTAACGTCGCGAAACGTCCAGACCCGGCCGTAATACTTTCCGTCCTTGTCCACCACGGGCGCCGAGTAGCGGTCGAGCGTCCTCCCAATGGTGAGTTCAATCTCGTCGCGACTGATTTCATCTCGGTGCGAATTCAACTGCGCCACTCGTTCGGCAAACCGGCTCGGGTCCTTGGTAAGATTGGAGGCCCAGCGGATCTGAGCCCCATGGTTTTTGTCCTGTGCAATTTCCGGGGGTATTTGAAACAGGTCGCTCACCTGCTGGTTTTGCATGACCTTGTGGCCTTGATCATCCACCAGCAGGATGCCGTCGATGGAGGAGGTGACCTGGGCCTCGAGAAAGGCCGTCTTCCATCGTAACTCCGTCTCCGCTTGTTTGCGGGCGGTTATGTCCGAGGCAACCCCGATATGCCGGATCAGTTGTTTCGCCGAATCCCTAATCTGCGATCCGCGGACCTGCACCCAGCGAATCTCGCCGCTAGGCCGCACAATCCTATATTCGAGGTCGAGACCGGGAGCAACGACGGAGAGTCCGTTGAAAGCGGCAACCACTCGCGCGCGATCTTCCGCGAAAATAAAGTCGCTCCATTCGTGCGGGTTGGCCTGCAGGCTTGCCACCGTGCGGCCCCAGATTTTCTCGAATGCCGGACTTATATACTGCACTTCACTCATGTCCGGTGAACGGATCCAAAACGCATCCGCCAGGTTGTCGGCTAACTGGCTAAATTTCTCATTGCTCTCGCGCATCGCTGACTCGGCCTGCTTGCGCTCGGTGATCACATTGCCCGAGGGCACGAGGAACACGATTTTCCCGGAATCGTCGCGAACCAGGTTTAAGGCGAAGTCGACTTCGATGAGCTGTCCACAGGTCCCGCGAATCGTCATGTCATAGCGAGAAGGCTCCCCGCGCGAGCCGCGGGTGATGGCCTCCCTCAACTGCTGCTGGGCCTCCGCCGAATACCTAAACCAGGGTAAATCGACGAGCGGTTGGCCGAGGGCATCTCCCGGACGCAAACCCATCGTCGCCAGCGCCGAGGCATTGGCCTCCACCAGGATTCCGTCCGGGGTTATCAATCCGACCATCATCGACACGCCCAGTCCATCGATGAGATCGCGCAAGCGCTGCTTACTCGCCCGCAGCGCTTCCTCGGCCAGCTTATGTGCGGTGATGTTTTCGTGGGCCACGACGACGCCCCGCTTCGCCCCGCCCAGCGGGGAAACCCGCATCAGGAACCACCGTCGTTCATTCGGCGAATGGAACGGGTATTCGAGGGTAAATTCCGCGACACTTCCGGCAAGCACGCGGCGAATCCCGTCGGCCGCGGCTTGGGCGTCGGGATCGCCGGACCTCCGCACACTGTTATCGCAGACTGTCAGGTAATTCAGGTTAGCGCTGTCGCCGCTGCCGTATTCCCGCTCCACCTGCCGCCACCGTTCATTGGTTGCTGTAATGGTTCCGAACTCATCGAGAACCACGACGGCGGTAGTTAGCGAGTTGAGCACATCGCGGATGAGGTTCGCATTTTCCGCCTGCGTCTGTTCCAGACGCTGACGCTCGCGGCGTAACCGTGCTGCGGCCAGGGCATGGGCAACGGCTGAGCCTAGCCGAGCCAGCCGGTCTTTTAGCAGGTAATCCGCGGCCCCTTGCTGCATTGCCGCCACTGCGGTGTCCTCGCCGATCGTGCCGGAAACCAAAATGAATGGAATATCCGGCCTGCGCTCCTTCAGTAGTTCGAGCGCCCGCAGACCGTTGAAACGGGGCATCTGAAAGTCGGAAAGCACGAGGTCGGGGCCGGTCTGTAGTCCCGCGAGAAACCCTGCTTCGGTCTCGACCCGTTGCCACTCCGGTGCAAACCCAGAGTTCCGCAGCCCCTCCACGACCAGTTGGCAATCCAACGGGCTGTCCTCCACGACGAGGACCTTCAGTGGTAGCGGCAAGCTTTCCGCATCCGCCCCGATTAGCCCCGCTGGCAGGTTGGGGGCGGGATGATTTTGCTCGGGGAACATGGTGCCTGCTGAACGGCAGATTCCAGTCGGTCAGCCAGGGTGAAAGACTATCTGCGCTTACACGCGAGTTTACCAGTGGGTGTAGGCCTACCCAATGTAGAGGACCCGTTGAGATATTGCGGGCGCAGCCCAGTTTCCGAGGTGACGCAACCGCTGCGAGTGGGGCCACGAAGACGGGCGGCAAGGGTCTGTCCGCTCGATTGACGAACTCCCCCGGTGCCCATCCCGCAAAGACCCCATAGCAGCCGCCTTAGGTCGACGTTAGGCTCCGTCGATGAATCACCAGCCCGTTGGGACACCCGGCCCGGAGGCGGTGAAGCCGGCCCGGAAGTTGGGGGTTCCATTGTGAATGGGCCCCGCGATGAGAAGGAGTTGAGTTCCGCGGCCACCTCGCACAGCCTTGGTGAGCAGACCTCTCGGGCCGATTTGCGCACTGCGAGCGCTAACATCCGGGCAAATGAGGCCGAGGCCCGAACTGGACAGGCCGAGTTGCGCACTGAGCAGGCCGAGAGCGGGGCGCAGGCTGTGCGCGCCTCCGAGTTGAGCTACCGGCGGCTCTTTGAAGCCGCGCGGGATGGAATCCTCATCCTTGACGTGGCGACCGGTCGCATCACTGACGCGAATCCATTTTTGGTCGAGCTCCTGGGTTTCTCCCATGCCGAAATGGTCGGCCGGACCGTCGGCGAACTCAGCCCGTTCAAAGACGTTGTTTCCAATCAGACCATGTTGGAGCGGCTGCAGAAAAACGGGTATGTCCGCTACGAAAACCTGCCGCTAGAAACTAGGGATGGTCGGCACATCGCCGTGGAGTTTGTCAGCAATGTCTACCTCGCGGGTGATCAGCAGGTGATCCAGTGCAACATCCGCGACATCACCGAGCGCAAGCTTGCGGAGGCTGCCGTGGCCCGGCTCGCTGCGATCGTCGAGTCGTCGAGCGACGCCATTATCGGCTATGATCTCGATTCGATCATCACCAGCTGGAATCGGGGGGCGGAAACTATTTTTGGCTACACCGCCGCCGAGATGGGCGGGACATCGATTGGGCGGCTGACTCCCACAGAACGGCAGGCGGAGGAGCGGGACATTCTCGCACATGTCAACCGGGGCGAAAGTGTCGATCAACTCGACACGCAGCGCCGGTGCAAGGACGGCCGGGTGATCGACGTCTCCATCACCGTGTCGCCAATCAAGGATGTCGTCGGCGAGGTGATCGGCGTCTCAAAGGTGGCGCACGACATAACCGAGCGCCGTAGCGCGGAAGAAAAAAGCCGGCGGCTCAACCTCGAGCTCGAGCAGCGCGTCGCCGAGCGCACGGCGCAACTGCAGGTCGCCAACCAGGAACTGGAGGCCTTCAGCTATTCCGTGTCCCACGATCTGCGCGCCCCGCTGCGCCATGTGATCGGCTTTGTCGCCCTGCTCCAAAAGGAGGCCGGGCCAACGCTATCCGCCAAGAGCCTGCGCCATCTGGGGACCATTGCCGGCTCGGCGGACCGGATGGGCCTGCTGATTGACGACCTGCTGACCTTTGCGCGCATCGGTCGGGCCGAGCTGAAGCAGGCGAAAGTCGCCCTCGATCAGCTCGTCGCGGACACAGTGAAAGATTTCCACGCGGAGACCAAGGAGCGCCGGATCGAATGGGTGATCCACCCACTGCCCACCGTGCGGGCCGACCGTGCGTTGCTGCGGATGGTTTTCGTAAACCTGATCGCCAACGCCGTGAAATTCACCGGGCAGCGACCTACGGCCCGCATCGAGATCGGCGCCGCCCCGGGCGGGCCCGGGGAAACCGTGATTTTCGTGCGCGACAACGGCGCCGGCTTCGATCCGGCCTACGCCGGCAAACTCTTCGGCGTGTTTCAGCGTCTCCACAGCCAGACCGAATTCGAAGGCACAGGCATAGGCCTAGCCAACGTGGAACGCATTGTCCGCCGGCATGGCGGCCGGGTCTGGGCGGAAGGCGCCGTGGATCGCGGCGCGACCTTTTCATTCTCCATCCCCAACGCGATGGAGCCCTGAATGAACTCCAAAAACATCCTGCTCGTAGAGGACGATCCACGCGACGTGGAAATGACCCTAGCCGCGCTCGAGGATGATCAACGGCCTGATAAGGTCATTGTCGTGAATGACGGGGCGGAGGCCCTCGACTATCTCTATCGCCGAGCTAAATTCGCGGGCCGCGTGGGGGCGAATCCCGCGGTGGTGCTGCTCGACAACAAAATGCCCAAGGTCAACGGACTAGAAGTGCTCAAGATCATGAAGGCCGACGAGAAGTTGAAAACGATCCCGGTGGTGGTGATCACCTCCTCTCGGGAGACGCCGGACTTGCTGGAATTCTACCAGCATGGCGTCAACGCCTACGTAGTGAAACCGGTGAGTTACGCCGAGTTCATGCGCGCGGTGCAACAGCTGGGCGTTTTCTGGGGAGCTGTCAACGAGCCACCTCCGCACACCGATGGGAGCGAGACCGCACCAACTTGAGGCGAGACCATCCGGCCAGCGTGGGGCAAGGGCGAAAGTGGAATTCTGCGAACTGCGGTTGTCGGCCCCGATAACCGGCACAAGGTTTTCGTCCACAGTCGAGGTTCGTAGACCCATCGTCCGCACGACCCCGAGAAACGCGTCAGGCACTCTGGCTTGCAAGGATGAACCCAAATCGACTCTTCGGCCGTAAGCGCGCCTGCAGGCCGTGGCCACTGACGACCCTGAAGATTTCTTCCGTAAGAACTAAGAGGGCCAAATTAATGGCACTAGACTACTGCATCAATCGCACCGGTTTGCTGTCCCCAAGACGCAACCGACGGCACCCGCTCCGCCTTCATCGTAGTTACTGCAGACGCAGTCACCCGATTTACAATTCCTTCTGCCACATACAAGCCCGGCGACGTACAGCGTCCGTTACGACAAGTTCGCCTGCCCCTTCCTCGGCTTCGTCCAGCTCGCTGCGATGATGGATTGGCTCACTCATGGGTTTTGAATACCCACCTTACTCAGGAGCTGATGCACACGCAGGCGCGCCGGCGGATTTGTTCAGGGCATCGACTCAGCCCCGGTCGCTTTTGCGGGGCACGGGCCGGTAGGGGGATGAACTACTTGGAGTTGGGATACAGCCCGATATCCGACAGCGGCAGATTGCCGAAGCCCAGTTCATTCAGCCGGGTAGGATTAAACAGCAACCGTCCGGCGGTTTCCCGCGGAGCCAGCGGATCGTTTGCTTCCAGCGTCAGATTCTCAAAAAGGCGCCAGCGGTCGGGGCGGGCGCGGGCGGGCGGAACGACGTCCTTGGGGTCCTCCTGGCCGGGACGTTTTTCCCATGCCCCGGGACACCGGAGCGCGGCGTTGCGCGAGACGTCGTTCAGGGCCGGTATCTGGAGCATCCGCGCCATCGCCGGATAGCGTCCTAGATAGAGCGCGGTTAGATAGAAGCCCGCTGGCTGGTTGCCGGCGCGAATCTGCCCCCAGATGTTGTTCGATTCCTCCCAGCCGCCAGTGACGCATTCCCGGCACTCGATGAAGAGGTTGTGGTCGATCACGTTGTCCCGGCCGGAATTGATCTGAATCGCACCGAATGCACCGGAGGCCGCGCGGTAGAAGATATTTCCATATACCTGCATGCCGCTGATCACGTCGTCGAAACGCAGCGCAGCCTGGCCCGCCACGGCGGCCTCGGGCCGGACCCTGGGGCCTATGTCGCGAAACAGGTTGTAGCGGAAGACGACGCCCCGGTAGGTGGGATTTCCGAACAGCTCCATGGCGCCCTGATCGTCGGACTCGAGCACGGCGTCGCGCACCTCATTGAACTCGATTACATGATCGTTGCCCTCGATCCGGACCGCACTGCTGGGGCAGTCATAGAGCAGATTGTGCGCGACGCTATTGCCCACGCCGTTCAACTCGATACCGGGGGTGTAAGTGCGGTCGATGCGGCCGAAGTCGTGGATCCGGCAGTTTTCTACCCGGTGGCCGCCAGGGGAAAGCGTGGCCCGGTCCCCGCCGATGATCTCCGTGGCGCGCCTACCGATGGTGTGGATATCACAGGCGTAGACCGTATCCCGATGCCCCCCGAGAACCCTGAGCCCATTGGCCGCCATGCGTTGGATGGTGCATCCGGCTACCAGGCTGTCCTCTGCGTCTTTCAGCACGATGCCGTCGGACCGGCCCAGATCGAAGACGAGATTTTCCAGTCGAAGATGGTCGGTACCGTTGGCCTCGACCATGGCGGTGGACAGCTCTGATATCTCAACCTTTGCGTGAAGGAGATCCGCCGGCGGGTAAAGGTAGAGAACCCCGGTTCGGCGATCCAGATACCACTCGCCTGGTTCGTCGATTTCCTCGAGCAGGTTGAAGACGTAGTAGCGAATGCCTTGAGTGTTGTCCGCTCCACCGAGACCCGTGTATAGGTAAGGCTGGGCGGTGGCGATGGTCCGGGCTGTTGGATCAACGCGGCCCACCGGCAGGGTGGAATCCGCCCAGAGAAAGCGGAAGTATCCGAACAACCAGGCGTCTGGGGCCTTGGTCCAGCGCCCTGGGCGGTCTCCCTTGTAGGCCAGCACGGTCGGATTTTTCTCCTCCTTCGAGCCGGCTTCAACCAGGCGCTCGACCCCGACGAAGCCCCGATTCGGCCAACGGGCCAGAGTAGCCGGCGCACCGTTCACATACACCTCGAGGGTGGGCGGCGGGGAAAGATGGCCAAAGCCGCGGACAGCCAGCAGCGCGTAGTTCGTGATACCCAGGGCGCGGAGGTCGCACTGCCACACATGCCCCTGCGCCTCGGCCGGCAGCCGGGCAAGAGTGTCCGGATCCGTGACCGGCCTGAAGCCCGAGATTTCCGTCCCTCCGTATAGGACGGTCTGCCCTGGAATTTGGGCGCGATAGGTCACGGGCGCGCCGGGCGCGCCGCCATCGGCGGCGGAAAGCAGGAACGCCTCCGTCCGGCGGTATCGGCCCGGTTTCAGCGTGACCGCGACGCCGCCTTTTGGCCGGCCCTCGCGGGCGACGAATTCCCGGACTGCATCGCGGGCTCGTTCCAGAGTCGCGAAGGGCGAGCTTTCCGTGCCGGCGTTTTGGTTGCTGCCATCAGGTGAAACGAAGAATTCCCGGCCGGGGAACGGTATCGGTGGCGGGGGATGACGGTCATCGTTAGCGATTGCGGCGATTCCGCCCGACGTAAGCGCGGCTGCGGCGCGTCTGGCCTCGTCGCGCAGTGACTCTGGACAATTGGGGTCCCGCGCGAGGGCTTCATATCCAGCGCGCGCCTCAGGCTTGAGGGAGGCCGCCGCATATCTGTCCGCTTGGGCAAGGGCCGCTGAGGCCGCGGCGACAGGGGAGGGGATTTCATCCGCGCAAAAACCGGTGGCGGAGAGCAGGCCGAATAGGATCGCTGCTGACAGCCCGTAAGTCCGGCGCGTCCGCAACGGGAAAGAGAAAGGGGAGAGGGCGCGCATGAAATACGGTGGCGATTAGGCGGGCCAGGCGGGATCGCCGAGAAAGTCCGTCAGTTCGGCCAGGCTCGCGCTACGGGCTTCGCGGACAAAGAAGCCCGATGCGGCGCAGGCTGACAGGAGGCGTTCCAACGGTGGGAGGTTCAGCAGCAGCGCGAGCGCATAGCCGGCGTTGAAACGGTCGCCGGCTCCAGTGCTTTTTTTCGGGTTGGGACAGAACGGTCCCGCGAGCGAGACGCTACCCTCGGGACTCGCGAGGGAGGCGGATTTGATGTGATGGATCACAACGGAACTGATCCTGAGCTGAGCGCGAAGATTTTCGGCCAGCAGCGCCGTGCTTCCCGGTTCGCTTTCGATGCAGGCTGGCAGATCCAGGATCCGCGCGAGGATGTTGGCCTCGTTGCCATTGAGCCCGAGCGTCAGGGGGCCGGCGGCCTCGAAACCCGGCAGCACTTCCAGCATGGCCCTGATGTCGCCCGGAGAACGACTGGAGGGGTCGACGAGGTCGATGAAGAAGGCCGGCCGGTGGTCCAGTTTCCGGTAGACTTCCTCCTGCAGTTTTTGCCAGACAGCGGTCATGTGCGGGTAGAGCGTCCAGTCAGTCAACGCGATCAGGCGGGCATCGCGGCAGGAGCGGGTGTAGGCACCATCTGCAAGCAGCTCCCCGGCCTTGGCCGCTGTGAGTTCCGCCAGTTGGGCGACGGAACTGAACATGAATTTCCCGTCGGCGAATTCATAGGCGAGGGTTCGCCCGGGCTCGCGCCCCCAGCTGTGCACCTGGCGGAACCGGCCGGTGACGGCGGCGAAAGCCGGGTGCGGCGGCTCACCGAGGGTCGCGTAGGCGTCTACCGGTATGCCCAGGGCGGTGAGGCCGTCGCCCATGTTGACCGCGCAGCCGCCCGGGTGGACTGCCGTGACCACGATTTCGCGCAGGCTGCTGTGGCCGGCGGCGCGGCTCACCATTTCACCAAAGGCCGCGATGGTCGGCACGGCGGTGTAGGCTTCCAGATCCCGGCGCTCGGCGACGAGCCGGATCATTTCATCCACGAAGCCGTCGAAACCGATGGCTACCGAAGGCAACGGGGAGGCATGCCCGCGCAAGCGGGCGGTGAGACTGGCGCGGGCTGAGGTGGTGCTCATGAGGCGGTCAGCGACGATCGCTCAGAAGCTGGATCGCGGGCGCAACGTCCTCTTCGACGCCCGGGAAGCGGCCCACGTTGAAGTCGTGAAAGATATTGTCTTTCGTGTCGTCGTTCGCTGTGGAGACTTCGCCGATGACGCACTCCTCGCTGGTCGGATAGAAGGCATGCCAGACTCCGGGGAAGAGCGTGACGCGCGACCCGGCAGGGAGAACCAGTTTTTCACCTGCGGCCATGGTCTTCGGCTCACCATTTACCTTGACTGAAAATCCTCCCGCTAACGCCTCCGGTGTGCCTGGCCGGGCGATCGACAGCGCAAGGGTGAGTTCACCGGCGCGGCAGATGATGTCTTCCTTTTTCCTGATGTGTGTGTGCCACGGAGTGGTTTGCCCCCGCCGGGCATACATGAGCTTTTCGCAGTATTCGGGCTCCTCGGCCAGGTTGATCAGCGTGAGACCGAAGCTCGCGAAATCGCCCAGCCCGAAGTCGGTGATGTCCCACTTGGCGTTCGGCGGCAGGATCCAGCCGTGGCGGGAAAAACAGGCGGAGGCCTCGTGGAAGGCGTGGTTGATGATGGAGCGCTTCATGGGGTGGTCGGGAAAAACGTGAGATCGACGGGATGCTCGACCCGGCGGCCGGAGCGGGCGCAGAGGACGAGACGGCCGGGTCGAAAGAGCACCTGTCGGACGGCGTCGAAGCCGGAGGGAATGGCGGCGACCCCCATGACGTACCGGACCGAGAGCGGCCGGTCCGGACGCAGCGTTAGCACCGTGGGGACGCCGGTGCGGGCCAGCGGGTTAGGGGCGGCGGACTCGGCCAAACCGAAGTGGAAATAGCTGGTGACTTCCTCCAGCCCCAGCACGCGGCGGTGGCGCCCGTTCCATGGCGGGTAATGTCGGCCGCCGTTGGAATGCCAGAGGATGGTCGAGGCGAGGATTCGAGGGTCCTTCAGGGCAAACCAGACGTAGCGCTGTTTGGGGAATGTGACCGTCGTCCACGCGGGCAGCGAGCGCCCGGGGCGCGAACTTCGGGCCGAGACCATGACCAAGTCCTCAAATCCTTCGCGGGCCGGATAGGCGGAGAGATTTGCGTAGCCGCCGTTGGCCAGCGGAACGCGGTTGAGGGTGCGGAACCGGGCTCCCGGGCGCAGCGCGGAGTATCCCCCCATCGCGGCCCGTTCGAAAGGCAAGGGGCACACCCGCCCGTGGTCCCAGGGAGAAAGGGTGACGCGCCCGGCGCCTTCCGTCGCGGGAAACCGCAGCATGGCGTGATGGCCCAGGGACATCGGCCCCTTGAAGCCGTGCAACTCGTGCTGGCAGTAGAGATTGGTCTCGCCCGGCCTCAGGGTGAGACGTTTCACCACGCGCCCCGGACGGACTCGCGGCCGGAGCTCCGCGACCAACTCGCCGCCGCCGCCGGCGGTGCTGAGTTGACGGAGCGCCCATTCCTGGCAGGCGGTTTCTCCGTGAGCCGGATGCCTTTCACCGCGCCAAGCCGTGTCGTTGCCTCCGAAAGGGGCGCAAAAGAAATCGCCGCGCAAGACGCGCAGCACCGGGGCGGTGCCGGCCGCGAGCCTTTCCCTGCTCCAAGGAGCGACGGCATAGGGTTGCACGCGTCCAACCTCGGTTTCGAAGGTGACTGGGCCGAGGTGTCCGCCCAGTCGGGTGAGAAAGGCGGTCACGCGGTCGCTCTTCAGTCGCCAGGACGGTTGCCCCTGACAGGTGTGCAGCGGTAGCGTGGCCGCGTTCACGGGAAGCGATCCGTTCAAAGAGCAACCACCGCCTGCGTGGCGTGGCTTTGCAAGGCGGCGGCCCACAGTTCGTGATGGGCGACGGCTTCGTCAGGGGTGGCGCAGCCGAAGCGATTTTCCAGCTTGCCGGCGCGTTCAGCGAGGAACGCGGCCCACATTTGCTGAAGCAAGTCGGGAAAACCCGGTTCGAAGATGCCGCCCGTGATGCTCTTGAACGGCATCGCGAATCCGAGGTCGGTGGCCGCCCAGGTCTGTTCCGTGCCGCGGGCGTAGGTCTCGAGAGTCTTCGGCCGCTTGGTCGAATAGCGCACGCCAGCGTCGGTGCCGAGGATCTCGATTTCCCACGAGTTGGCGTCCGTGGGGCTCATGCGCTTGGTCTCCAGCCGGAGTGGCACGCCGGCCTGGCTGGGGAGATCGACCGTGCAGTGCAGCGTGGCATTGTCCCAGGTATCGCAGGAAGCCGTGCCGCCCTTTCCGTCCGGGCGTTCGTGATAGATTTTCTGGAGCTGGGCGTAGAGACGCACGGGTTTCCAGCCGAGGCGGAGCGGCACGTGGGCCACGTGGAGGCCGAGGTCGTTCATCACACCCGCCTCGCCACAGAAACGGTTCTGACGTTTCCAATTGATCTGCTTGGTCGGGTCGAGGTCACTCGAGTGCAGAAAGCTGTTGCGCAGGGAGAGAATTCGGCCGAGACGACCGGACTGCGCAACGGCGATTGCACGTTGCACCCCCGGCAGGAAAGGGAACTCGGAAGAGACCCGGACGAAGCGCCCCAGTTTCTTCCCCTCGTCGCGAATCTTCCGGGCGGCGGCCAGATCGATGCCGAATGGCTTTTCGGCCAGCAGGTCCTTGCCGGCTCGCAGCACGTCGAGGTAAAGCGACTCATGGAGATGGTGCGGCACGGCGACGTAGACGACATCGACGTCCGGGCGGGCCAGCAGGGCGCGGTGGTCCGTGTCGAAGTATTTGACGGTGGGCACTTGGCGGAACCAATCGAGCGCGGCCGCGTTGACGTCGCAGACGGCGACGAGTTCGGGCCGCACGGGGCAGTCGAGCAGGGCGAACCAGCGGCCGAAGGCGCTGGCGACTTCGCGGCCCATCAGGCCGGCACCGATGACGGCGATGCGGGGAGAGAATAGCGAGTTGGACATGGCGGTTGGGGGTCAGGCGAGCAGCTTGGCGGCCTGGGCCGGCGTGGCGCCTTCGTGGAGCACGGCCATGAGGGCCCGGGTCATGGCGGCGGGTTTTGGATGCTGGATGATGTTCCGGCCGTAGACGATGCCCCGCGCGCCCTGCGCCAGGAGTGCGGCCGTGCGCTGGAGGATGACCTCGTCTGCCACCCGGCCACCGCCGCGGACCAGCACGGGAATGCCGCCGGCGGTCTCCACGACCTTGTGGTAGACTGACACGTCGTCGGTGGGGTCGGCCTTGATGATATCGGCCCCGAGTTCAACGGCCTGCCGGACCAGCGGTATGATTTTCTGCGGGTCGCCGTCGACCATATAGCCCCCGGCCTTGGCGTTGGACTGGAAGACGAGTGGCTCGACCATCAACGGCACACCGTAGTGGTCACAGGCCGGTTTCAGGCTGAGGATGTTTTGGATGCACTGGTCGGCCACCTCGGGCTGGTCGGGGATCCGGAAAAGGTTCACCACGACGCAGGTCGCATCGAGGCGGACGGCCTGCAGGACCGGGTCGGCGATCATCCGCGAGAAGAGGGTTCGGGGGAGGTGTGTTCCGTAGACGTTAGCGACGTCGGTGCGCAGAACCAGTGCGGGCTTGGGCCGGAACGGCAGGCCCTGGAGATGCGGAGCCTGTCCGATCGTGAGCTGGATGGCGTCGGGGGCGGCGGCGGCGAGCTGCTTGATCGCGTCCGGCAGGTTCTCAATACCAGCGAGGAAGGAGGCTTCGTTGAAGAAGCCGTGGTCGATGGCGACGTCGAAGCAGCGGCCGGTTTGCGGGTTGAAGAGGCGGTTGAGGCGGGCAGATTTCATTGGAGGGAAATGGGCGGGGTAGGCGCGGCTGGGAGGGCGGGGTTGCGGTGCGGCCTCGACAGGGGAAAGAATGCAGCTAGTTGCCCAGGGAATTTCCCGCGACGGGCCGGGTGGCGGTTCATGGGAGCTGGGGCTGTCAGTAGGAAGCTGGGGTTAGCTCAGGGCAAGAATCCCCATGTAATCAGTTTCGGGGACATGACAGCGCGAGGGGCGACCCTATACTCGGGAGCCCTGTGTCGTGCGAATGCCGCCGCCGCGAGGATCGAGCGACCGCCCCCCAGAACATGACGATCATCTATGCCTGCGATATTGGCGGCACCCGCATCAAGCTGGCCCTGATTCAGAACGGGCGGATGATCGCGCGGGGCGAGCTTGCCGCCGAACCTGAGGCGGGTCTGGCTGCCGTGTTTTCGAGGGTCGCCCGCGAGCGGCCGGCGCTTTGCCGGGCCGCAGGGGTCGACGAGCGGGAAATCGGGGGGTTCGCCTTGGCCTTCCCAGGGGTCGTCGAGCCCGGCACTCACCGGATACTTTCGGCCCCCCGGGGAAAATTCGACGAGGCGAGCCGCCTGGACGTTCATCGGCTCATCCGGCGCGAACTCGACCTGCCGGCCTACATCGTGAACGACGCCAACGCTGCGCTGGCTGGCGAGTCGATGTTCGGCGCGGCGCAGGGCTTCGCAAATGTGGTGATGATGACCCTCGGCACCGGCATTGGCACCGCCGCCATCATGAACGGCGTCCCACTGCGCGGAAAGCACGGGCTGGCGGGCAATCTCGGGGGGCACTTCACGGCCAACCCGCGGGGCGCGGTTTGCCCTTGCGGCAATGCCGGGTGCGCGGAAACGGAAGCTTCCACCTGGGCGCTCGCGGGCCATGCGCACGCCCGCAGGGAGTTTTCCGGCAGTCTCCTGGCGCAGGAACCGTTGCTGGATTACCGGGCGGTGTTCGATTGTGCGCTCCGCGGGGATGACCTAGCGACGGAACTGCGGAACCAGGCCCTTGACGTGTGGGCGGGCGTGGTGGTGAACCTGATCCACGCCTACGACCCGGACCGGGTGGTGATCGGCGGCGGCGTAATGAACAGCGGCACCATGATTCTCGAACACGTCCGCGCCTACGTGGATCGGCACGCATGGACGCCGTGGGGTAAAGTCACGGTCGTGCGTGCGGAGTTGGGCAATGACGCCGGCTTGTTTGGCGTCGCCGGCCTCGCAACGCTGCAGGTCTTCAGGGAGGAGGGGAGGTGAACTCCTCCTATGACAAGTGGCCCTCAGTGGCGGTCCCGGGTGGCGGAAGCGGGTGCGCGGTCGGGTGGGACGCCGTCGCCGCCCGCCTGCGGGAGGCCATCGACGCGCGGGACGAAGCCCGGACAGTGCTGACCGTCGAGTGCTACCCCGGGGTGGATGAAGCCGGGGTCCTGCGCGAACTGGCGGTACGGCTGCCTGTGCGCTTGGCTCTGGCCTCGGGCGAGGCCCTCCGATTGCCGGCTGAAGTGGAGGCCTTGGTTGCGCCGTATCTCGGGGGAGACGATCCCGTGTTTGGGCGACTCTGCGGCCTCGACTTGCCGGAATTTTTCGCGCCGGCCGGCCTGGACCGGCTCCGGCGGCAAATTGCACGCGTCGACCGCGGCTTGGTGCTTGTCGCAGGTTGCGGGGCACAGTTGGTCGCACCCGGCGATATTCTGGTGTACGCTGACCTGGCCCGCTGGGAAGCCCAGTTGCGTTTCCGTCGCGGAGAGTCGGGAAATCTCGGGGTCGCCAACCGCAGCGACCCGGCGACGCGGTTATACAAGCGCGCTTTTTTCGTGGACTGGCGAGTGGCCGACCGCTGGAAACGTCCGCTAATCGCGCGGTGGGACTTTGTCCTCGACACGAACGACCGGTCTACACCCAAGCTGGCGGCGGGCGCTGCGGTCCGACGCGGGCTCGCCCACGCGGTCACCCGTCCGTTCCGGGTGGTGCCCTATTTTGATCCAGCGCCCTGGGGTGGACAGTGGTTGAAAGAGGCATGCGATCTGGACCGGACCGTGCCAAACTACGGCTGGGGCTTCGACTGTGTGCCGGAGGAGAACAGCCTGCTGCTCGATTTCGGCGGTATCAGGATGGAACTCCCGGCGATCGACCTGGTTTTCTCCCAAGCCGGCGCCTTGCTGGGGGAGTCGGTGTGCGGCCGCTTCGGCGAGGAATTTCCCATCCGATTCGACTTCCTGGACACGATGGGGGGAGGAAACCTGTCCTGTCAGGTGCATCCGCGTCTGCAGTTTATTCGGGACAGGTTCGGGCTGACGTACACCCAGGATGAAAGCTACTACCTGCTTCAGGCCGAACCGGATGCCTCCGTGTGGCTCGGCCTCCAGTCCGGGGTGGAGCCTCCGGCCATGCTGGCCGACCTGCGACAGGCGCAGGCGGGCGGCACGCCTTTCCGGGCGGAACGCTATGTAAACCGGATCCCGGCCAGGAAACACGATCACTTTCTGATCCCGGCGGGCACCGTGCATTGTGCGGGGGCCGGAGCCGTGGTGCTGGAAATCAGCGCGACGCCCTACCTCTTCACCTTCAAGATGTGGGACTGGGCCCGGTTGGGCATGGACGGGAAGCCTCGCCCCATCCATCTCGATTATGCCGCGGCCAACGTCGATTGGTCGCGCACGACGCTCTCGGTCCGGGAAAACCTAATCAACCGAGTCAGTCTCCTCGCTGGCGGCGAGGGCTGGAGGGAGGAGCAGACGGGCCTGCACTTGCAATCCTTCATCGAGACTCGGCGGCATTGGTTCACGGGAACGGTACCCCACGACACCGGGGGGCGGCTACATGGCAGCGTCAACGTCCTTAACCTCGTCGAGGGCACGGAGGCCGTCGTGGAAAGCCCGGACGGGGCGTTCGCCCCGTTCCCTGTCCACTACGCGGAGACCTTTATCGTTCCGGCCTCAGTCGGTCGCTACACTATCCGGCCGGTCGGAGGGAAGGAGCGCCAGACCGAGAGTGCCACGATCAAAGCCCTGATCAGGAGCCAGGCCGCGCCCTCTCGTGATCCCAATCAGTGAACTTTCCGCAGCCATGACCATGCTTTCGACCATGATGGGTAAACGCGTCTTCCGGGGATTTCGCACGTGGGCGCTGTTATTATTGGGTGTGGTGGCGACAGATGCCGCTGAGATAGATCCGAAATCCGCTCCGGTCGTAAATGTAACCGGTGGTGCTGTCCGAGGGGCCGGGCTCTCGTCCGGTGGCGGGGTGTTCCGCGGCGTGCCCTTTGCGGCACCGCCGGTTGGCCCGAGGCGTTGGCAACCGCCTCAACCGGTTGTGCCATGGAGCGGGATTCGCGAGGCCCTGAAACCCGGCCCGCCTCCCGCGCAAGTCTCCTTTGAGTGGGACCGGGAGTTGGCGGCCGCGGGGCACGAGGATTGTCTCTATCTGGATGTCTGGTCGCCCGACCTTGGGCCACGGACGCCGAAACCGGTGATGGTCTGGATCCACGGTGGAGCCAACCTGTCGCTCGCGGGCGGTTGGGAGCCGGTCTACGAGGGTTGGCAGATAGTCACCCAGGACGTCGTCCTGGTGGTCTTGGAATACCGTCTGGGTGTCTTCGGTTTCATGGCCCACCCGGGCCTGACTGGCGAATCCCCGCATCATGCCTCGGGCAACTACGGCCTGCTGGACCAAATCGCCGGACTGCGATGGGTGCGGGAGAACATCCGCGCCTTCGGCGGCGACCCCGAAAACGTCACGGTCTTCGGACAGTCGGCTGGAAGCTGGGATATCATGGCGCTGATGAGCTCACCGCTGGCCCGTGGACTCTTTCAGCGTGCGATCCTGCAGAGCGGCGTGCCGCCCCCGTCCGTTACGCGGTCGCTGGCCGATTCGGAAAAGGCCGGCGAGGCCATGGCCGCCCGGGCGAATGCCCCGGTGCAGGACACCGTGAAATTCCTGCGTTCCCTGACCGCGGAGCAGGTCATTGCTGCCGGCGAGGGTTTGAATCTCTTCACCCAGGATGGTTGGGTCCTCCCGGCGACCCCGTCAACTGTGTGGGCGCGGCGGCAGGAACAACCGGTGCCCGTCATCATCGGCGGCAATGCCAGCGAGTTTCCCGCGCAAGGCGGCCTGCCGGAATTGCGCGCGGCCATGAAGGACTGGTTCGGCGAGCTCGCCCCCGCGGCCTGGAAGCTTTACGGGATCTCGGGGGACAAGGAGCCGCCGGTCGATCCGATTTACGGTGACGTCCGAGACCAATGGGGCAGTGATCTTTCCTTCCGCATCCCCGGCATTCTCCACGGGGAATGGCATCAGGCGGCGGGGAATCGCGTTTGGCAGTATGAATTTGACCGGGCGATCGCCCCTCATCCCCGGGTCCAGCACTCGAGTGAACTGGCCTATGTCTTCGGAAACTTACTTCGCCGAGGGGGGATGGTGTCCGGCGAGTTTGACGCCGCGGACCACCGTCTCTCCGACGTGATGCTCGGCTACTGGACCAACTTCGCGAAGAACGGCGACCCCAACGGCGCCGGGCTGCCAGCCTGGCCGCAGTTTGAACCGGCGGGTCGCCGCTTTATGCGCTTCACGCAGGTGGCGGAGGCAGTTTCTGATGCCCGGCAGCGCGCGGATTTTGTGGAACTTTTCCGCCGGCGCCTGGAGCAGGACGTGAACCCCAAGAAATGAACACGAAGCTTCGACAGGAAGGTCGTTGCGACCAGGCTTCTGGCAGCAGCGTCAGCGACCCGTCTCCCATGTTTTTCCCGATCCCATGAGCAGCGCGCCATCGCCCCGTCCCTTCAAGCTCGCCATCGTCCAGATGACCGTGGCCGGCGGTCAGCGGGAAAAGAATCTTCTCCGTGCGGCGGATCTCATCCGGTCCGCCGCGAACATGGGCGCCGAGGTGGTCCTGCTCCCCGAGGCAGCCGATGTCGGCTGGACCTATCCGCACAGCCGCGAACTGGCCACCGCGATTCCCGGAGGCGAAGCCTGCGCCGCCTATCGGGAGTTCGCCCGGCGGCACCGGGTTTACGTTTGCGCTGGGTTGACCGAGCGCGACGGCGATCGGGTCTTCAACGCAGCCGTGTTGGTGTCGCCCGAGGGCGAGGTGCTGTTACGGCACCGCAAGCTGAACGAACTGGCGAGCGCCCACGACGTTTACGACCAGGGGGACCGGCTCGGCGTAGTCCGCACGCCGCTCGCGACCTTCGGCCTGATGATTTGCGCCGACGGATATGTTCCCGGCCATTACGTCGGCCGGACGCTGGGCCTGATGGGAGCCGATGTCATTCTTTCACCTTCCGCCTGGGCGGTCCGCCCGGATCACGACGACGCGAGACAACCCTATGGGGCCGACTGGGAGAGGAACTACGCCGCGGTTGCCCGGGAGTTCGGGGTATGGGTGGCAGGCTGCAGCAACGTCGGCCGGATCGAGGGCGGACCATGGGACGGCTATTTTTGCATCGGTCGTTCGATTGCGGTCGATCCTGCCGGGTCGACCGCACTGGTGGGGCCGTTCGGGCCAACGGCTGAGAAAGTTCTGATGCTATCCGTCACTCCGCAGCCGCGTCCTGCCCGCGGTGCTGGCTGGGAGACTTACGTCAAGGCATTCGCCGTTAGCCCCGCGCCTTTACCCTCCGACCCTCCATGAAAACCGCCCGATCAGTTCTCGCGTTCACTTTCCTTGTTGGATCCATCCTAGGCCAGTCCCCCCGGGCGACGGCAGGTGGCGACGTTCCCGTGCTCCCGTGTCCGCTGGGGCCCGACGCCGACCTCTGGGTCCTGGCCGGGCAGTCCAACATGGAGGGTCATGGCGTGATCACCCGGCAATACACGCCCAACCCGAAGATCGTGATGCTGGACCTGTCCAACGAGTGGATGCCGGCGGTGCCGCCCATTCATCGCGTCTACACCGCTGCCGCCCCCGTCTTCAAGAAGACCGTCATGCAGAAGAACCCGACACTGACCGAGGAGACGTGGGACAAGATCGTGGCTGACGCGAGGAAGAGGCCCGCCGGCGGGGCGGGACTCGAATTTTCTTTCGCCACGAGCATTGTCGGCGCCACCGGACATTTCGTGGGGCTGATTCCCTGCGCGCTGGGCTCCACTTCCATGGCGGACTGGGATCCGGCCAGTCTCGCCCTGGGAGAGCGATCGCTTTACGGGAACATGATCCGCCGCATCCGGATGGCGGGCGGCCGGATCAAGGGCCTGCTCTGGTATCAGGGCGAGAGCGACGCCTCGCCTGCGACGGTGAAAATGTTTCAGGCGGCGTTCCTCGACTTGGTCGACAGCGTCCGCCGGGACACGGGCATCGCCGATCTGCCCGTGATCTACGTGCAGATTTCCCGGGTCTGCCTCGAGAACCAGTCCGGCGCTCTCGAGTGGGAACAGGTGCGCGAAATCCAGCGGACGATGGCAGGGCTCCGACCGAATCTCTGGGTGGTGCCCGCCATCGATCTGCCGCTTGACGACCTGATCCATGTTGGCACGGCCGGCCACGAGCAACTGGGGCGGCGGGTGGCTGAGGTGGCGCTCACGCACGTCTACGGCCTGCGCGGGCATGGCACGCCCATCGACTTCAAATCCTGCGAGATCTTGCCGCCGCTCGATGTGTTGCACCACCGGCTGCGGGTAACTTTCACCGGCGTCACCGGACACGTCCAGGCGGCGGGCCGTCCTGCCGGCTTCGAATTTCGCTCGGAGGATCCGAAGAAGGATGGACCGATGATCTACAAGGTGGAGATCGATCCCGACCAGCCGGATTCCGTCATCCTTTGGTATTCGAAGGCACTCACCGCGCCGACCAAGCTGTATTACGGGGCCGGGCTGAATACATATGTCAACCTCACCGACAGCCTCGACATGGCGGTGCCGGCATTCGGGCCGATCGAGGTCCAACCGAAATAGCCGCCGGAACGGTGTTTGCCTGGCGCCTCATCTCGACCTCAACAGAACCGCTGCCCAATTCCCTCCCATATTCCCGCCATGAAAATCCGTGTTGCCGCCCTCCAGATGCCCGTGACCAACGACGTCAACCTGAACATGCGCCGCATCTGCACCGGCATCAGGGAGGCCGCACGGGCCGGGGCGGAAATTCTGCTGACCCCCGAAGGCTCCCTCAGCGGTTACCGACACGATTTCAATCAGCAGAAGGTGGTCGAGGCGCTGCGTCAGGTGACCGGCTTCGCCCGCCAACATTCCCTCGGCCTGGCGCTCGGCACCTGCTTCCGGGAGCGGGGTGGGAAGTGCTACAACCAGCTCCGTTTCTACCGGCCCAGCGGGCAATACCTCGGATTCCACAGCAAGACGCTCGTCTGCGGCACGCCGGGTGCGCACCCGGTGGGGGAGATCAATCACTATGCCGTTTCCCGATTGAATGTCTTTCGGTGGAATCCCCGTCTCACCATCGGCGGCCTGATCTGCAACGACGTCTGGGCCAATCCGGAATGCACGCCCATGCCGGATCCGCACCTCACCCAGCGTCTTGCGGAAATGGGGGCCCGGATCATCTTTCATGCCGTGAACGGCGGACGCGACGGCGGCGAGTGGTCCCGGATCAACTGGCGGTATCACGAGGCGAACCTGCGGATGAGGGCCCGGGCCGCCCGTGCCTGGATCGTCACGGTAGACAACGCCCACCCGGCCCGCCTGCCGTGCTCGTCGCCGGGCGGGGTGGTTGATCCGCGCGGCCAGTGGGCCTGCCGGGCAGCGGCCAAAGGACGTCGACTCTTTGTTTGCGAGATCGAGCTGGCCGGGCGCAGCGTCCACTAGCCGGCGCCCTCAATACGTATCGACCAACGAGCGATACCGGAGCAGGCGGCGAATCCGCAGGGCCGAGGTCGGGCGCCCGAATTCGATTTCCACCGATTTGGGTTCACCGGGATACAGTTCGAAGAAATTGTCGCTGGCGCGGTGGGGGACGCCCGGAAGCTCGAAAGCGAACCGATGCTGGAAGACGGGAGAGGTGAAGGTGAGCTTTGCCGCCGTCGGGCTGATCACCTTTACCCGGACGCGGGTCCGCGCCCGGAGCAGATTGAGGAAGCGGGGCGGTGACAGAAAGACGCTCTCTTCGCTGACCGGTCGTCCGCGGACGTCCAAGGCGATGCGCAGGACCAGTTGGTCGCGTCCATGCGCGGCGATCGGAGGGGCCAGATCGAGGAGGTGCTGGCGCACGCTTCTGCCGTAGCGCAGCGTGACGGGCTTGTCACCGCCGAGCAGGCAACGGCCGTCGACATGGAAGAGGTCCCAGCGCATGTGGCCGGATACCATGGCGGGCGAGTCGGAGACAGTATAAAGGTGGACCTTGCGCACATCGGAGCGCCGGTAGTTGCCCGTGATGGTGGTCTCGTCTCCCGGAACGTGGGCGCTTACCAATAAAGGGGCGAAAAAACGGCGGGCGACGTGGTGCAGCGCGCGCCATCTGCCCGTGAATTCGATCGAACTCCACGAGGCGACCGGCCAGCAGTCGTTGAGCTGCCAGTAGAGGGCACCCATGCAATGAGGCATGTTCCGGCGCCAGTGTTCCACGCCCGTTTGCATGCAGTGCGCCTGGTTGAGTTGCGAGAGGTAGATCAATTCGTCCTGGCTCTTGGGGAAACGATAGCGGCGCGACACATAGTCGAGGATGATCTGGTTGCCGGCGCGGTTCTTTTGATGGTTTTCCATCTCAGCGCCGAAGATGTTCTCCGCCCCAGCGGGGCAGAAAGTGGCGTTGGTTTCGGCCGAGCTGTAGCTCTGCATGCCGAATTCAGACACGAAGCGGAAGCGGTATTTTTCGTAGTCCTTCACCGGGTGACGGGCGTGCCAAACGTCCCAGAAATGCGTGTCGCCGCGCCGCTCACCGTCGCTGTGGGTCGAGGGGTCCGAGAGGGAGTCACGGAGGTTGCTGCGCCATTGCGAGGACGGCCAGTAGGCGGTCGTGCCGTCAAGGGTAGCGACCACGCCGGGCAGCAGGCGGTGGAAGATCGCCTCGTAGTTGCGACGCAGCGATTGATTGGCGAGGAGGTCGGCTTTTCCTTTGCCATGGGCGTTGAGCTGGGCGATTTCATTGTTGCCGCACCAGAGGGCGAGGCAGGCGCGATGGCGCAGCCGCCGCACCTGGTAGGTTGCCTCGGTGCGGACGCTGCGTTGGAACGCCACGTCGCCGGGATAGAGCGCGCAGGCGAACATGAAGTCCTGCCAGACCAGCAGCCCGAGTTCATCGCACAGGTCGTAGAAATGTTCGCTCTCGTAGATGCCGCCGCCCCACACCCGGATCATGTTCATGTGGGCCTCCGCAGCCGCCTTCAGGTCACGGGCGTAGTCTGCGCGGCGCAGTCCGGCGACAAAACTGTGTGCGGGGATCCAGTTCGCTCCCTTGGCGAAAATCGGGCGACCGTTCACCACAAAGCGGAAGTGCTCGCCCCCGGCCGGGTCCGGCGAGCGGTCCAGCGTGAGCGTGCGCAAGCCGATCCGGCGTTTCCAAGAGCTCAGCCGCGTGCCGTCGGCCCGCCTGTAGTGGAGCTCGAGCTCGTAGAGCGGTTGCGACCCGTGCCCGTTGGGCCACCACAGATGCGGGCGGGCAACGCGGATCTCCGGCCCGGGGCCCTCCGCCACGGCACGACCGCCTAAGGTGAGGCGGTGCCAGCAGGAAACACCGCGCGCGGGCCGGGCAAATTCGGGTTCGGCGGATAGCGTGACCGAACCGTCACCGGCGTGCCGCTGCGTGACCCGCACCCCATCCAGCCGGTTGCCGGTCCATGTCTCCAGGCGGATGTCGCGCCAGATGCCGGCTGTGACGAGCCGAGGACCCCAGTCCCAACCAAACTGGCACTGCTGTTTGCGGATTACCTGGGAGCGTCCGACCGGATCGTTGAACTGCCGGACCTGGTGTTCCGGGCGGTGGGTGTGAATGTAGCGCATCGCGCTGCCGAAGCGGATGGCGAGCCGATTGCGTCCTGGGCGCAACCAACGCTTCACGTTCCAGCGATGGTCGTGAAACATGTTTTCGGTCTTTCCAACCTGGTGGTCGTTGAGCGTGACAGTCGCGACCGTGTCGAGTCCGTCGCAAACTAGGTCTACCTCGCTTGTGCCCAGGAGTTCTGCCGGGACGTCGATTTCGGTGGCGTATTCCCAGTCGCGTTCCTCGATCCACTGCAATGCAAGTTCGTTGGTACCGTGGAAAGGGTCGGGAATCAGGCTGTGCCGCAGCAAGTCGCGGTGCAGGCAGCCCGGCACGACGGCGTCGCGCCACGGGCCGTCGGAGGTGGCGTCACGGAAACGCCAAGGGGCTGAGTTGAGCGAAAAATGCGGGGGGATAGGGACCATACGTGGGGAGTCCATATTCTAGCAGAACATTCCACGCCGTCATGTCCCCGATAATGATTACATGAGGCTCCGCGCAACTCTCACTTGATCCGCAGGGCGATTACCCCGTGAGCCGGGATCGTTCCCACCAAGCCGTCTTTTGCGACGGCCTGGTCGCAACGGGCCCAGAGATCGCGCACTTTCCCCGGGGGACTGGCCAGCCCCAAGTCAGCCCAGGTGAGTTTGGCTTCCCTGGCTTGCGCGGAACGGTTGAAGATGCCCAGCGCCAGACTCCCATCGTGGAGCGGCTTGGTCCAGACCTCGATCCCTTCACGGCTAAGCCGGCGGGTTCCTTGCCTCCCAAGCACGTCCTGGTCGACGGCGATGAGCTCCGGGTTGGTGAGGATGGCAAGGGAATCGGCGGGCATGCTCCGCAGGTCGTTGCCGGCAAGGAGTGGTGCGGCAAGCAGGCACCAAAGGCTGAAGTGAGTCCGATATTCAGTGCCGGTCATGCCGCCATTGCCGACTTCAAGCATGTCGGGATCGTTCCAGTACCCCGGCCGGGCGAAAGAGGCGAATCGATCCTGGTTGAAACCGATTTCGGACATCTCCGCCCAGTTGTCATGGATATCACCGGTCGTGCGCCACAGGTTCGCGCCGGCGAGCGGCCCCCAGATCCATACCTCGCTGCCGGGGGAACTCTCGGACAGGCTGTAGACGATCGGCCGGCCGCAACGCAGCAACGCCTCACCCATGCGTTGGCAGGAGGCCCGGCGCTCGGCGATGCTGTAGGTCTGGCCTGCGCTGCACCAATCGTATTTGAGGTAGTCCACGCCCCATTCGGCGAAGGTTTGGGCATCCTGCTCTTCGTGGCCGAAGCTGCCGGCGTAGCCGGCACAGGTCAGGACGCCAGGGGAGGAGTAGATGCCCAGTTTAAGCCCGCGTTTGTGCAGGTAGTCCGCCAGCCCCTTCATATCAGGGAATTTGCCATTGGGACTGATTTTGCCGTTCGCATCACGATCACCTTCCCAGGTGTCATCGATGTTTACGTAGACATATCCGGCCGTGGCCATGCCGCTGTTCACCAAGGCGTCGGCGATTTCGCGCACGGTCCGGTCATCGATGTATTCGCCGAAGTGGTTCCAGCTGTTCCAGCCCATGGGCGGGGTCATCGCCAAGCCGTTTGGCGACAGTTCCTGCAGCACCGGCAAAGGGATCTTCGCAGGGGGGCTTGTCTCGGACTCCGCGACGCGGGTGGCGGTCGTTACGTCCGTATCGCGCCATTCGTAGCGGACGGTGACACCTAGGGATTCGCCATCGGGGCGCAGGCGGTAGTTCATGCCATATTTCGTGCTGAACACCACGTCGCCGCTCTCGAAATGGGGATCGATCATGGGAAGGTCGCCACCGGCGGGAGCGATCACGCGGCCGTCAATTCGTTCACCGGATTGACGGAGCACGAGATAGAGCGGCTGGTGCACGTCGCCACGCCGGAGCAGGTCGGCCTTCCAAGTGCCGGTCAGGTCGGATGCCCAGGCCCCGGTGCAGAGGAGGCAGCAGGTCAGGTGGTGGAGAATAAAGGATGGTTTCATGTGAATGAGGCCCGGCTCGTTCCGCTAGAGTGCGAGGCGACGTGCCAGGGAGACGCCCGCGATCGGCGTCGCGAGACATTATCATGAGGTGCAAGCTACGAGGGGATCGCGAGAACGGAGCAATGCGGAGGGGCGCAGGGAAACTCGTGTGTCGGGAGTAGATTGTCCGCAACGTTTAGCACAAGGCCGTTGGGTGTGTTGCCCGCTTCTCAAGCCGTCCACCTGTGTTATCTTGTCATTATTTTTGATTACAGCTATGGGTGCCAACGCCTGTGCAGCTTGCCGGATCCAATACCTTCGGTCCGCCAAGGGGGAGACAACCAGCCTTTGGTTCCACTGACGTATAGGAGCGACCCGGGCACCGGGTTGACGTCGGACGTGAAGGCAAATTCATGGATTCGGAACCGCGTCCCGTGCGTCGGTGATCGGGGAAGTGAGGCAGGTCCTCAGCAAAACGTTCTCAGCGATTGAGCGCGGCCGTCTTGCGCGACATCTGCACGTCGCCGTTGGCTTCCAGGCCCCGGGGTGTGCAGACCCGATTATACTTTTTGATGATCATAAATCATGGGTCTGCCGTCCCTGCCAAGGGCCGCATGACATGGGGTCGACAGTCACTGTGCCTGTGATGGTCCCGCTGGCTGCCCTCCGGTTCGAAATACTCTGCGGGCCTGTTGTCATCATATTTGGGGACATGGCGGAAGAGTTATTAACTGCCATCGCTCCGCGAAAAATACAAAGTGTCCGGCAGAGATCCCCCACGCTCGTTTCTCCGGTGATCCATACCCCGCGCCCGAGAGTCCCTATATCTTTGATCGTTTACGACGCCTATACCTCAAATGGAAATCCCTTTCACCCCTCTGGATTTTGCCCGCCGCGCGCGCAAGCTCTACTCTCATCGCGAAGCGGTGGTGGATGGTTCGCTCCGGCTAAGCTACGGGCAGTTTTTCGACCGTTGTGACCGCTGGTCGGCGATGTTGCACGGACTGGGGGTAGGCCCGGGTGACCGCGTGGCGTACATCTCACCCAACACCCACGCGCACCTTGAGGGCTACTACGCGGTGCCTCAGTTGGGCGCGGTGATTGTGCCCATCAACTACCGCCTGACCGAAAGCGATTTTGCGTACATCATTGATCACTCTGGCGCCAAGGTCGTGTGCGTGCACGCGGACTACCTCGACGCCGTGGATCGCATCCGGGGACACGTGCCTTCAGTTGAGCATTTTGTGGCTTTGTCCGGACGCAAGAAAGGGTGGTTGGAATATGAAAAGACGCTCGCGGATACCCCGGCGGGGTTCTCTCGACCCAAAATCAACGAAAACGATCTCCTCTCGATCAACTACACCAGTGGCACAACGGCTCGTCCCAAGGGTGTTATGATCACGCACCGCAATGCCTGGACGAACACGGTCGGCACGCTCATCCACCTGCACATGACGTGTGCCGATCGCTATCTTTGGACCTTGCCGATGTTCCACGCCAACGGCTGGACGTTTGTCTGGACCATCACCGCGGTGGGTGGGACGCACATTTGCCTGCCCAAGCCCGACTGGCGGTCGATCTACGAATTGATTGCCCGGGAGTCGGCGAATTTCCTTTGCGCTGCGCCGACCGTCCTGATCGGCATCGCCAACGCTCCGGAGGAGTTGCGCAAGTCCGCCCCGCGAGGCGTACGCGTGCTGACAGCGGGTGCACCGCCGGCCGCGGCGACGATCGAGCGAATCGAGGGCGAACTCGGATGGGATATTACCCAGACTTACGGACTGACGGAGGTGTCTCCATTTATCTCCATTTGCGAGCCTTTGCCGGAACACGCGAAACTGCTGGGGCACGAGCGGGCCATCATCAAGGCCCGCCAGGGAGTGGAGTTACTCACCTCGGGGGATTTGGTCGTGGTGGACGATCAAAATCGCGAAGTTCCGCACGACGGCCAGGCCTTGGGCGAGATCGTCGTGCGCGGGAATGTGGTGATGGCTGGCTACTATTGCGATCCGGAGAATTCCGCCAATGCGATCCGTGGGGGGTGGTTCCACAGCGGCGACGCGGCGGTCGTCCATCCCGACGGCTACATTGAAATCCGGGATCGTTTCAAGGACGTCATTATCAGCGGGGGAGAAAACATTTCCTCCGTTGAGGTCGAGGGCCTACTACTGCGGCACCACGCGGTGCAAGAAGTTGCCGTAGTGGGCATGCCGAATGAGCAATGGGGCGAAGCGCCACAGGCATTTGTCGTCCTCAAGGAGGGAGTTACTGTTACCGAGGCTGAGTTAAGGCAGTTTGCGCGAGAAAAGATGGCACATTTCAAGGTTCCACAAAGCTTCATGTTTTTGGCGGAGCTCCCCAAGACGGCGACTGGGAAAATCCAAAAATTCATCCTGCGGGGCGGTCGCTCGAGCATCGGCCGTCAATAACATTCATCCCCATGTTTCTATCATTCAGCGATCTCATATCGTCGAGCATTGCGCGAACGTCTCGCCAACTACCAGGTTAGGCGGCTCGTGGAGTTATTCATGGAAAATCTTTCCCGTCTGACGGTCCACAAAGCGGCCGTGATCGGTGCCGGCACTATGGGTGCGCAGATCGCGGCCCACCTCGCCAACGTCGGCCTGTCCGTCCTCCTGCTCGACGTCTCGCCCACCGAGCTTCTGCCGGACGAACAGGCCAAAGGCTTTACGCTTTCCTACGTGGCCGTTCGCAATCGCATCGTGCGGTCGCTGTTCGAGCGTATGAAGAAGCTTTCGCCGCCGCCGCTGTTCACGCCCGAAACCGCCGCGCTCATCACCATCGGCAACGTCGACGACCACCTCGCCGACCTCGGCAGAGCAGATTGGATCATCGAGGCGGTGCAGGAACGTCTGGACCTCAAGCAGGCGGTACACGCGAAGATCGCCTCGGTCGTTCGCCCTGACGCGCTGGTCACAACCAATACTTCAGGTCTTCCCATTCACCGTCTCCTCAACGGATTGCCGGACGGTTATCGGCGTCGCTTCTTCGCCACTCATTTCTTTAATCCGCCCCGCTATATGCGGCTGTTGGAACTGGTGCCGACACCGGACACCGATCCGGCCTTGGTGCGCGCATTTTCCAGCTTCGCCGAGACCGTGCTCGGCAAGGGTGTTGTCATTGCGAAGGACGCACCTTGCTTTATTGGCAACCGCATCGGCTGCTTCGACCTGCAAACCGTTCTCTGGCTGGCCGACTCCGAAGGGCTGTCCGTGGACGAAGTCGACGCCCTGACCGGCCCGTTGATGGGTCGCCCGGGCAGCGCTACGTTCCGGCTCTGCGACCTCGTGGGCCTCGACCTGATGGGTCAGCTCGGCCGCAACCTTCAGGAGCTGCTGCCCGACCCGGCGGAGAAGAAGATCTTCGCGCCGCCTCCCTTCCTCACCGAACTCCTCCAGCGTGGCAGGTGGGGTGAAAAAAAGGGTCAGGGTTTCTACAAGCGCGTGCAGACCGACAAGGGGCGCGAGATCCACACGCTCGATCTGCGCACCCTCGACTATCACCCGCAGCAAAAGGTCGCTTTCCCCGAGTTGGCGGACATTGCCAAGCTGGTCGACCTGCCCAGCCGCCTGCGCGCCCTCTGTGCGTCCGACAGTTCCGCCGGACGATTCGCCTGGAAGCACCTGAGTGCGGTGCTTTGTTACTCCGCGGACCGCGTTGCAGAGATTGCCGATGACGTCCTCGCCGTCGACCAAGCCATGCGCTGGGGCTACAACTGGGAACTCGGTCCCTTCGAAATCTGGGATGCCCTGGGTGTCAGTGCGGTGGCCAACCGACTTGAGGCTGAGGGGCGCAGGGTGCCAATCCTGGTGTCCGAGTTGCTCGCGGTCGGACACACCCGTTTTTACGAGGTGCGCGGAACCGCACTGCTGCACTACGTCCCAAGCGCCCGGTCCCACGTTCCGGCTTCGCCCGCGCCCCAGGCGCTTGCGCTGCCGTCGCTCTCTACCGACCCCCGCGTCGTGACGCAAAACGACACGGCCCGGCTGGTCGACTTGGGTGATGGCATCGCCTGCCTCGAATTCCACACGAAGCTGAACGTGATCGGCGAGGAAACGCTCGCCCTGCTCCACGACTCGCTGGAGATCGTCCGCCGCAGCTTCGGCGGGTTGGTGATCGGCAATCAGGGGGCGCACTTTTCCGCAGGCGCCAACCTCAGGCAGTTCGCCGCCCATATCGAGGCCGGACATTGGCCTGAGTTGGAACGCGTGCTCAGTGACTTCCAAACGGCGACCAGCACCCTGCGCCAGTTTGAGCGACCGGTGGTCGCCGCGATCCACGGCTACACCCTCGGTGGCGGCTGTGAGTTTGCCATGGGTTGCGATCACATCATCGCTTCGGCCGAGACCAACCTGGGCCTGCCCGAGATCGGCGTCGGCCTAATTCCCGGAGCACACGGCACCAAGGAAATGCTGGTGCGTTGCACCGAGCTCGTGTTGCGCAATAGCGACCCGGATTACTTCGCGGGCGTGCGGCACGCCTGGGAGACCATCGCGCAGGCGAAGGTCTCCACCAGCGCGCCTGACGCCGCCAAGCTCCGCTTTCTTCGCGCCGGCGAATGGACGCTCGTGCTCAACCGCGACTGGCTCATCGGCGAGGCGAAGACTAAAGCGCTCCAACTCGCCCATGGCTACCGCCCACGAGCGCCGCGCGCTGATATTCCCGCTGTCGGCTTGAGCGGCCTTACCACACTCAAGGCGACGATGCATGCGATGCGCGTCGCCGGCCACATCAGTGAACACGACGAGAAGATCGGCACGAAGCTCGCGCATATTCTCTGTGGTGGCGATCTTTCCAGCCTCCATTTTGTGCCCGAGAGCTACCTGCTCGATCTTGAACGGGAAGCCTTTCTGAGCCTCTGCGGAGAGGACAAAACCGTGGAACGCATCAAGCACATGCTCAAGACCGGCAAACCCCTGAGGAACTGACCATGCGCGAAGCTTACATTGTTTCCGCCATCCGCACACCTGTGGGCAAGGCTCCGCACGGCAGGCTCAGCTCCGTCCGCTCCGACGAATTCGGCGCCGTCGCCGTGCGGGAGGTCTTGCGGCGCGTGTCCGGCATAGATCCGCGGGAAATCGACGACGTCATCTTCGGCTGCGCGATGCCCGAGGGCGCGCAGGGCTTCAACCTTGCGCGCATCACAGCACAGCGCGCCGGCCTACCCGATTCCGTGCCGGGATTGACCGTCAACCGCTTTTGCACCTCCGGCCTTGAGGCCATAGCCATCGGGGCCCAGCGTATCATAAGCGGCATGGCCGATGTCATAGTCGCCGGTGGTGCGGAGAGCATGAGTCAGGTGCCGATGTTCGGCCACCGCACGACCTTTAACCCGGTGCTGGTCAGTACCAGGCCGGGCGCCTATCTGCCGATGGGCCTTACCGCCGAGAACGTCGCCCAGAACTACGGCATTACCCGTGCCGATCAGGACAAGTTCGCCTACGAAAGCCACCGTAAGGCCATCGCCGCGATCGACGCCGGCCGTTTTGCCGGCGAATGCGTGGTGGTCCCGGTCACCGGGGTCTCACTAAACGCCGCGTTTCAACGCTGTTCGGCCGAATCGGTTTTCACCACCGACGAGGGTCCGCGCCGCGACACTACACTGGAAAAACTTGGCACCCTCAAACCCGCGTTCAGTCCGCGCGGCAGCGTCACGGCCGGCAATTCCTCGCAACTGAGCGACGGTGCCGCAGCGGTCGTGCTTGTCTCCGGCGAGCGCCTGAAGTCATCGGGCCTGGATCCGCTCGCTCGCTTCGTGAGCTACGCCGTCGGCGGTGTCGCCTCCGAGGTCATGGGCGTCGGGCCGATCGTCGCCATTCCCAAAGTGCTGCAGCGCGCCGGTCTCACCGTCGCCGACCTCGACCTGATTGAGCTCAACGAGGCCTTCGCCGCGCAGGCGCTCGCTGTTATCCGTGAATGCGGTCTGCCGCCCGAAAAGGTTAACGTCAATGGTGGTGCCATCGCGCTTGGCCATCCGCTTGGCGCCACCGGCGCGAAGCTCACGGTTTCCATCCTCGCTGAGCTACGCCGGCGCAAGGGCCGTTACGGGCTCGTGACCATGTGTGTCGGTGGCGGCATGGGCGGCGCCGGCATCATCGAACTCTTCGGCTGATTTTCTCATGAAGATTCTGGTTCCCCTCAAACGCGTGCCCGACTCCGACACCCGCATCCGGCTGAAGGCCGACGGCTCCGGCATCGAGACCGACGGCGTCAAGTTCGCCGTGAACCCGTTCGACGCCATCGCGCTCGAGGAAGCCCTCCGGCTGAAGGAGAAAGATCCCTCGCTTGAGGTTGTCGTCGTGACCGTGGGCAGGCAGGAGTCAGTCGAACAATTGCGCTTCGGCCTCGCCATGGGGGCCGACCGCGCCGTGTTGATCCTGGCGACCGGAACGCTCGATTCACTCGCGGTTGCCAAGGTTCTAGCCGCCGGTTTCCGGCGGGAAAAGCCCGACGCCGTCTTCATGGGCAAGCAGGCCATCGACGACGATTCGAACCAGACCGGCCAGATGCTTGCGGCGCTGTTGGGCATCGCCCAGGCCACCTTCGTTTCCAAATTCGAACTGGACCGTTCTGGGGACTGTGCCCGCTGCGGCCGCGAGACCGACGCCGGCATCGAGATGATCGAAGTGTCCCTGCCTGCCGTGTTCACCACGGATCTCCGTCTGAACGAGCCGCGCTACGTTTCCCTGCCGGGCATCATGAGGGCAAAGAAAAAGCCTATCGAGGAGCTCGATTTGCTGGCTCTTGGTGTCGACGCCGTTTCTCGCACCACCGTGCTCAAGTTGGAGCTCGCGCTCCGGCGCAAAGCCGGCGTGCGCGTGAAGAATGTGGACGAGCTAATCAGCAAACTCCGCTTTGAGGCCAAGGTTATCTAACAGCCCATGCAACAAATCCTCGTCATCGCCGAACACGCCCACGGCACGCTCAAACCCTCCACTGGAGCCGCCGTGGGTTTCGCGCAAAAGGTCTGCGCCGAAACCGGTGGCTCCTTTGACCTGCTCGTGCTGGGCTCGGACGCCGGCGCGGTTGCCTCGGCTGCAGCGCAGTACGGCGCCACCGAAGTTCTTATGGCCGATTCCCCGGCTCTCGCCGAACCCCTGGCCGACCGCCATGCGCACGTCATCGCCGAGGTGGCCCGCTCGCACCAGTCCACGTTGATCGTGGCGACCTCTTCCACGTTCAGCAAAGACATCGTCCCCCGAGTTGCCGCCTTGCTCGATGCCGGTATGGTGAGTGACGTCATCGGCCTGCAGGTTGAGGGTGGCGAACTCGTTTTCACCCGCCCGATGTTCGCGGGGAACGTTATCGCTACTGTCAAACTCGCTGGCGCGATCAAGGTCGTGATCGTCCGCGGCGCCGCCTTTGCCGCTGCACCAGCTTTGGAGTCGCCGTCTCCGCTCGTCGCAGTCGCCGTCAACGTGGCCGCTCTGCCTTCGCTCACGCAATTCATCGGCCGCGAAGAGAAAGCCGCCAGTCGGCCCGACCCGACGGAGGCGCGGGTCGTCGTTTCCGGCGGACGCGCGTTGAAGAACGCCGAAGACTTTGAGCGTCTCATTGGCGGACTAGCGGATGCCCTCGGCGGCGCCGTGGGCTCCTCGCGTGCTCTCGTCGATGCAGGCATCACACCCAATTCCCTCCAAATCGGCCAGACGGGCAAGGTGGTTGCCCCCGAACTCTATCTCGCTGTCGGCATTTCCGGCGCGATCCAGCACCTCGCCGGCATGAAGGATGCCACGGTGATCGCCGCCATCAACAAGGACGGCGATGCCCCGATCTTCGAAGTGGCGGACTACGGCCTCGTCGCTGATGTCTACGAAGCCGTGCCCGAGCTGATTGCGAAACTGAAGGCCTGACTGGCTTACCACCCGGATGGAGCCCACCCGCGAAACCTTCGGCAACATCCCGCCCTCGTCGCAGCATTTGTTCTATGTGCTCGCCGCAGTCTCGGTGCTGGTTTTTGCCTACGGTGTGTGGCGGCGTTTCCGGCTCTGGCGGCAGGGACGACCCATCAATGCCCGGGCCCTCTTGGCCGGTAACCTCCGCGCCATCCTCGCGAAAATCAAACCCGGCCTGCGGCGTCTGCTCGTCGACGGTCTCGGGCAGCGACGTGTGCGCGGTCGCGGCGCGGCGGGCCCGGCGCATATCCTGATGTTCGCCGGGTTCATGATCCTGTTGCTCGGCACCACGCTACTGGAGATCGACCACCTCGGGGCGATGATCTCGGAACACCTCTCGTTTCATCGCGGCACCTATTATGTCATCTACGAGTTCACCCTCGATGTCTCCGGACTGCTGTTCCTCGCCGGCTGCAGTTACTTCCTCTGGCGGCGCGCTCGGCGCCCTGCGAGCGTCGGGCATCGTGCGTCCGACTGGTGGGTGCTGGCCGTCTTCTTCGTAATCGGCCTGACTGGCTACCTGCTGGAGGGCCTCCGCATCGCCTGGCAACACCCGCAGGGCGTTGCCGCCAGTTGCTCGCCGGTGGGCCTGTGGGTTTCCTACAGGCTAGCGTGGTTGGATGACGCCGGTGCCCGCTCGGCCCACTTTGCCGTCTGGTGGCTGCATGCGGTGCTGGTATTCGCATTCTTTTCCGCCATCCCGTTCACCCGGCTCTTCCACTTTGTGGCGGGCCCGCTGAACCTGTTTTTCGCGCAACCCACGCTGGGATGGCTTCCCCTCGTCACGATGGAAGAAGTTGAGCAGACCGGACGGGTGGGCGTCAGCGACATCCGTCATCTCACCTCGCAACAACTGCTCAGTCTCGACGCCTGCATGGAATGCGGCCGCTGCCAGGATGTCTGCCCGGCTTTCGCTAGCGGCAAGCCGTTGTCGCCCAAGAAAGTCGTGCAGGACCTGAAGCGACTGATGGACGACACGCTGACCTTCCCGAAAAACGCGCCGGCGCCGCGCGCCCTTCACGGCGAAACCATCGCCGCGGAAACCCTCTGGTCCTGCACCGCCTGCAGTGCGTGCGTCGCCATCTGCCCCGTGCGCGTCGATCAGGTCACGCTGATTGTCGACATGCGCCGGCATTTGGTTGCAGAAGGCACTCTCAGTGGCACCGCCGCGACCACCCTGCGTCGGATGCAATCCGCCGCCAACCCCTGGGGCATGCCGGCCTCGGACCGTGCCGGGTGGCGCGAAGCCCTGAATTCATGAGCACCCAACCTACCGCCCTTTCGACCCCAACAGTGAAGGAGAATCCCGGTTTCGAGGTTCTCTATTGGATCGGCTGCGCCGGTTCCTACGACCGCCGCGCCCAGCGCGTCGCGCGCGCCGTAGCCAAACTGCTGAACACGGCCGGCGTGAACTTCGCCATCCTCGGCACGGAGGAGAAATGCACCGGTGACTCCGCCCGGCGTCTCGGCGACGAATTCCTGTTCCAGGAACTCGCCGCCGCCAACATTGTCACGCTGAGCAATCACGGCGTGCGCAAGATTATCGCCCATTGTCCGCATTGCGTGAATGTCTTCCTGAAGGACTACCCGCAGTTTGGCGGGCGCTACGAGGTGCTGCATCACACGCAGTTCCTCACCCAGCTCCTGCGCGAGGGGAAACTGACGCTGCCCGTCGGCAGCGGCGTCACGCCCGAATCGCTCACTTACCACGATCCCTGCTACCTCGCCCGCGTGAACGGTGTCCATGCCGCACCGCGCGAGATCCTCCGGTCGGCGCTCACCGGCGCCCAGCCGGGCGAGTTCCGGGAGATGCCACGGCGCGAGGAGAAGACCTTCTGTTGCGGCGCCGGTGGCGGGCGCATGTGGATGGAAGAAGATCCCAAGCAGCGCGTCTCCACCCAGCGGGCGCAGGAGGCCGTGGCCACAGGCGCCAAGACCGTGGCGGTTGGCTGCCCTTTTTGCCTGACCATGATGAGCGACGGCGTCGCTGCGTGCGGTTCGCAAGCCCGCGTGCTCGATGTCGCCGAAATCCTCGCCGAGCGTCTCGGCCTCTGAGCCCCCCTTTCACACATACTTCCATGCCTGAACTCGCCGTCCTTCCCGCCCACCTGACCGGCGCGCATTTCCTACTCCAGGAGACCGCGCCCGCCAACATCATCACGCCCGAGGACCTCTCGCCCGAGGACCGGCAGATGGCTGCCACGGCTGCCCGCTTCATGGACAAGGAGGTTTTTCCCCACCTCGACGCCCTCGAGCACCAGGAACCGGGTTTGGCGCCCAAGCTCTTCAAGCAGGCGGGCGAGTTCGGTTTCCTTTGTATCGAGACGCCTGAGGACTGCGGCGGTCTGGGCCTCGGCAAGACCTCTGCCATTGGGGTTAACGAGCAGCTATCCCGTCTCGCCGGCTTCGGTATCACCTGCGCTGCGCACACCGGCATCGGTTCGCAACCGCTGATCTATTTCGGGACGCCCGCGCAAAAGCAAAAATACCTGACGCGCCTCGGCTCCGGCGAATGGATGGGCGCCTACTGCCTCAGCGAAGCTGGCTCGGGCTCCGACGCCCTCGGCATGAAGACCAAGGCCGTGCTTACGCCGGATGGAAGACACTACCTGCTGAACGGGGTCAAAATGTGGATCACAAACGCCGCCTGGGCCGACCTGTTCACGGTGTTCGCGAAGGTGGATGGCGAACACGTGACAGCCTTCCTGGTGGAAAAGACCTTTCCGGGGGTTTCAACCGGCAAAGAGGAGCACAAGCTGGGGATCAAGTCATCCTCGACCCGGCGCGTCATCCTCGAGGATGTGTTGGTGCCGGTCGAAAACGTCCTCGGCGAGGTAGGCAAGGGGGCCTATATCGCGTTCAACATCCTGAACTTTGGCCGCTACAGCCTCGGCGCCGGCATCATGGGCCCGGCCAAGGAGCAGATCCGCGCCGCCGTCAAGTATGCCCAGGAGCGCCAGCAGTTCGGCAAGCCTCTCGCCACCTTCGGTCTCATCCAGCAGAAACTGGCCGACATGGCCGTCAAGATCTTCGCGGGCGAAAGCGCCACCCACCGCACCGCGGGTCTGATCGACGCTGTCGCGGCCACCGGGGAAATGATCGATTCCGTGACACCGCATTTTTCGCGCTCGCTCGATGAGTTCGCCCTCGAATGCTCGATCGTCAAGGTGTGCTGCTCCGAACTGCTCTTCGAGGTCGCCGACGAATCCCTCCAGATCCACGGTGGCTACGGTTTCACCGAGGAATTCTCCCCGGCCCGCGTCCTGCGCGATTCCCGGATCAACCGGATCTTCGAGGGCACCAATGAGATCAACCGCCTCTTCATCCCCGGCCTGCTGCTGCGCCGCGAGCAGCGCGGACGTTTCCCGCTGACCCAGACCGTCCATCGTGTTCAGGGGGAAGTGGCCGCCTACGAGCCGCCCACGGACACTGGCAACGATCTGCTTAACGCGCAGGGGTTCCTCGGCGGCGCCAAGCGGCTGTTCTTCTTTCTCAGCGACCTGGCCGCGCGGAAGTTCGGCCGGAAGCTTTCCGACGCGCAGGAAATCTCGGCCGCCTTGGCCGACATCATCTGCGAAATCTATCTCGCCGAAAGCGCGGTGCTGCGTGCGCAGAAAGCCGCTGCAGCCGGGCGTTCCCCGGTCTACCGAGATCTCGCCCTGCTCTTCGTCAACGGTAGCGCGACTAGGCTCGAAGCGAGCGCCCGGGGTATTTTGGAAGCGACCGCCGATGGGCAGCAATTCCCTGCGCATGTCCAAACTGTGCGGCGCCTTTTGACGTGGCGTCCGCTGAACTCCGTCGCGGTGCGGCGAGCCGTTGCGGCCCGGATCTGCGAGTGCAGCGCATATCCGATTTGAGTCCCACGCTCGACCGTCAGGTCGTGCAAACATCTAGGCCGCATGTTGAACGGATTCGCGAGCAGATTGGCGCCGATGAGGAGCGAACGATCTTTCGCGCGCCCTGGTAGTGAGGTGAATCCATCGCACGTGTGAGCTGCGTGTTGGCGTGTCTATTCCACCAAATCGCGGGGGCGCGCAGACAGCACTACGGGCGGCGGTACCTGGCAGAGAGCGCTTGTGTCGATTCAGAGACGCCAGCGCGCGGGCGGCAAATAGAAACACGCCACCGCGCACCCCGCCGACGTGACGGTGGCGAATCATGGCAACTTTCCCAGCGCCTGGGCAGCGCACTTGCGCCCGCCAGGTAACTTGCTGATCAGCGCGAACCGGATGTACCCGCTGCATACGATGACCACCGTCGAAATATACGCAGTTTCTTTCGCCGCTTCCCAACCCAACCCTTTTGCGTGCGAAATAGCTACAACCTATCCGCCCTGTCTCATCCTAGAGCGTATTGAGCCACCGGGCGTGCCTCTCAAATTTTGCGTTACGGCTCCTGGCCGTTTCCCAAGGAGCGCCCCGAAATTTGCAACGGCTAAATCTACCCGTTGCCGATGCTGGTACCGGTCATCCGATTCAAATACGCAGAAACACCTTTCGTTGGTAAAGGAGGCGGCAGGTGGCGAAACACAAGCCGGCGCCGACGAGGGCCAGCACCAGCCCCCCGAGGCCCGGCCAGAGTGCGTTGAGTCCCATGGCGACGTCTCCGCCTGCGAAGCGTTCGGACAGTTTGCCGAAATCGACAACGTTGCTTACGAGATAGATGGCCAGCGGGTTGCAGCCCACCCACACGAACGGCCAAGCCCACGCTGCTACCTGTGCCACGTCGATCACGAGGTAGAATGCGCCGAGCAACATGGCGCTCCAGCCACCAGCCACCAGGACAAACGACGAGGTCCAGAGTTTTTTGATGACGGGAAACTGGAGGCCCCAGAGATGTCCGACGACGATCAGTAACGCACCAGCGCCGACCAATTGCCAGCCACGGGCGAGCGGCCTGCGCGAATCGTCGTTCAGCCAAAGGCCGGCCAGCACGCCGAGCAGGCACGAGGCTATGGCCGGCAGCGTGCTGAGCAGACCCTCGGGGTCATAGTCACCGTCCCACTTGCGGAGGGGCAGGAAACGAGTGTCGAACCAGTTCGCCAGGTTGTGGCCCTCGGCAAAATCGCCTGCTCCGAACCCGGGCACGGGCACGAATGCCAACAGTGCCCAGTAGCCGACCAGCAGTGCGACCGTCGCGGCTATTCCCCCGGCGACACGTAGAGCTCGGAGCGACGACAACCAAAAACCGACACCGCGGTGTCGCTGGCGACAGCCATAAACCAGCAGTCTTGGTGGCGGTAATTGAGTGTTCGTTGGTCTGCGTGGGCGGTAACGCTCGGGCCCCTTCGCAGGCCCATGATTACCGAGCAACAATACCGCAGATTAATGACAACCTATCAACGAACCGGTGTCGTCAGCGACGCCGCGCTCAAAGCCGGCATGCACCGGGAGACCGCCGCCCGTTACCTCGAAGCGCAGGCCGGGCCCCAACAGTTAAAGAAACCGCACGACTGGCGAAGCGGTCCCGATCCACTGGCCGCCCTATGGCTTCAGGCCAAGCCGTGGCTGGAAGCCAGTCCAGAACTGGAGGCAAAGGCGCTCTTCGAGCACCTGCTGGGCGATGATCCGGCGTTGGCGCCGGGCCACGCCCTGCGCACCTTCCAGCGCCGCGTGCGCCAATGGCGCGCCCAGCACGGGCCGCCCCGCGAGGTGCATTTCCCTCAAGTGCGCGAGCCCGGCCTGGCCGTCCAGTTGGACTGGACCCACGCCGATGAACTCGGCGTCACCATTGCCGGCGTGGCCTTCGGCCATTGGCTCTGCCACGCGGTGCTGCCCTACAGCAACTGGCAGTGGGCGGTGCCGTGTCACTCCGAGTCGCTCTTGTCGCTGCGGATCGGGTTGCAGGCGATGCTCTGGGCGCTCGGCGGAGTGCCCGTCCAGTTGCAGACTGACCAAAGCTCCACAGCGACGCACACGCTGGATCGCACCTCCAAAAAACGCGGCTTCAACACCGGGTATCTGGCGCTCTGTGCGCACTACGACATTGAACCGACCACCATCCACGTCGCTTGTCCGAACGAGAATGGCGACATTGAGTCGGCCAACGGCCATCTGAAGCGGCGGCTCAAAAACCATCTGATCCTGCGCGGATCCCGGGACTTTGCGAGCGAGGTGACCTACGCCGAGTTCGTCGGCAAGGTCTGCACCGGCGCCAATCTGCTCCGGCAAGCGAAGGTCGCCGAAGAGCGGCCGCGCTTGCGGCCGCTGCCCGCGACGCGCTTCCCCGAGGCCGAAGAAATGACCGTGCGGGTGTCGAGCTACTCGACGATCCGGGCCAAGGGCTGCGCCTACTCGGTTCCGTCCAACTACGTGGGCTATCTGGTGCAGGTCCGCGTGACGGAGACCGAGCTGAGCGTGCATTACACCCAAGCTGAGATCGCCCGCTATGCGCGCCTGCCCGGTCGGGAGGCCCGGATTGATTACCGGCACATCATCGCTTCGCTGGTGCGCAAGCCCGGGGCGTTCCAACGCTGCCTCTATCGAGAGCAGCTCTTCCCGGCCCTGGTGTTCCGCCAGGCCTACGACCGACTGGTCCTGCTGGAACCCAGGCGGGCCGATGCCCACTACGTGCAGATCCTCGCGTTGGCCGCCGACACCGGCGAAGCCGTGGTGGAGGAGGCACTCAGTGCCCTCCTGCGCGAAGCGATCGATCCCACCGTCGAGCGGATCCGCGCCCGGCTCGGCACCGTCACGGCGCCCACGATCATTGCCGCCTTTGCCCCGGAGCTGGCCAGCTATGACCAGCTCGGTGGCCCCGAGGAGGTGAGCGCATGAGTGCCAGCACCCTGCCCATCCTCCTGCGCTCGCTCGGCCTCACCACGCTAGCCCGCGACTATCCCGACGCCATCACCCGCGCCGAGGCCGACAACTGGGGCTACCTGCGCTTCCTCCATCAGCTCACCGAAGGTGAGCTCAACGAGCGGCTGCGCCGCCGCATTGAACGCATGCTCAAGGAGTCGGCGCTGCCGCCGGGACAAAACCTAGCCGTCATCGATCAGGCCAAGCTGCCCGACAAGGCGCGGCGCCAACTGCCCACTCTGCTCGCCGGCGATTTTGTTCGGCGCGGCGACAACCTTCTCACGTTCGGTTTGCCGGGTCGCGGCAAGACCCTGTTCTGCGCCGCCCTCGGCCGCGAGTTGATCCAGCGGCACCAGCTCAAGGTTCTTTTCCTGCCGACCTTCAAACTGGTCAACCTGCTGCTCGTCGCAAAACGCGACCTGAAGCTGCCGGCCTTCCTCGCCAAACTTCACCGCTTCGACGCGATCATCTGCGATGATCTTGGCTACGTCAGCCAGGCGCAGGACGAGATGGAAGTGCTCTTCACCTTCTTCGCCGAACGCTACGAGCGCCAGAAGTCAGTCCTGATCACCTCCAACCTCGTGTTCTCCGAATGGGATAAAATCTTCAAGAACCCGATGACGGCGATGGCGGCGGTGGATCGTCTCGTTCACCGCAGCATCATCCTGGAATTTGCTGGCGAGAGCCTGCGAGCCAAGGCCGCCAAGGATCGTCGCACCTAACGAGCGGCGGGATCGATCCAGACATCACTACTGCCTCCATCATCTCAACCCAACAGGTCAGTCCGGGGAGGGGTGCTGCGCACCCCTCCCCGCAACCCCTCCCCGAAAATCTTCTTTCCCGAGGGGCGAGGGCTTCGCCCTCTCCCCTTGGACCCCTCTCCCTTCCCCGACACGTTGTGTCGGTTTATGCCTGTCGTCGTAGCTGGAAATTGAATGTCGTTGACCGTTCGCCCCCGACGGCACGATCACCCTGCGGGACGGCCGCCGGCTCCCGCCGCACTTCCGCCACTTCAGCCACGGCTACGCCACCACCTCGCACTCCGCCCAAGGCCGCACCGTGGAGCGCGGGATTCTCATCCTGGGGGACGAGGGGATCGCCGCTGCGAACCTGCAGCAGGCTTACGTTTCGAATTCTCGGTTCCGGGACAGCCAGGTGATCTACACCACGGACTGTGAAAGTGCGCGGGAGGCGATGGCGCGGCCCGGGGATCGCCTCCTCGCAAGCGAAGTGGTGGAACCCGAAAGCGAAACCTCGGAACGCGAATCGCTCTGGCAGCGTTACTTCGCCCCCAGCCGTCTGGGACAAACCGCCGGAGGACCCAGATGAGCATCAAACGCCTCGAGCCCGGAACCGCCGCCGGCAAAACCGACGCCTGCGTGGTTGTGTCCGGCCACCCCGTGCCCGCCGTCCGCTTCGAGCTTACCGACCGCACGATTTCCTGTGCAACCGGCGAAATCCGTCGCTGGGAACTGGCCTTGGCAGAGGAGGGGAACGAGCAGCTGATCATCACGGCCGGCAAGGATACCGTCATCGTGACCGGCCGAGGCCTGATGACGGCGCACACGGCACTCGATCAGGTCCGCCTCCAAACCTTGCGCGAGGCGCCGGCCCGGCGGGCCAGCTATGCCGAGGAGCCGTGGATCCAGTCCATCACCATCGAAACCGTCAAACGTCCCTCATCCAAACCCGACCCCCGATGAACTCCTCCGACACCCGCCTGGAACCCACCCGCCCAACCATGGACCCCACGCCGGAGCCCGCCCCGATCGAGCGCCTGACCTATTCCGTCGCCGAGTCCGCCGAGGCCCTCGGAGTCAGCCGGCCCACGATCTACCGCCTGCTCGCCCGCCGGATCCTTCGGCCGGTCACCGGCATCCGCCACAAGCGCATCCCCTGCCAGCAGATCCGTCGCCTTGTCACCTCGGCGGACCTGCACGGGCCCAACTGACGCCACCGCGGTCGCGATTTTGTCTCATTCGCGCTCGACCGGATAAGATTTCAAAACATTGCTCGCGGCATGAGCCACTTCATCAATTTGGGCCTGCCGCACATGATCCGCCGCGCGCGTCTGGCCGCAGACGCCTGTGCCAAAGGAGACTGGCGGGGCGTCGATGCGATCATTTACAGCGCCTTCGCCGTCGAGGCCTTCACCAACGACTTTGCCACGATCGCCTCCAAGGATAAGGAACAGCCGGGCTGCACTGTCACAGCCGCCGGCCTGGCCATGCAGGCCGCGGAAGACGAGCGGCTGCAGACCATGGACAAAATCGTGAAACTCTTCGAAACCTTGGCCGGTCGCCGGCCCGACAAGGGTGCGGCGCCGCTCCAGGACCTGTCGTTGCTGCTGACCTTGCGAAGCGTGATTGTCCATACCAAGCCCGACGAGGTTGTCTTCGTCGAAGGACGCCAGCAGCGTGAGATCAGCATTACCCGGCTTTTGGAGAGACTGGACGCCGCAGGCGCCGTGGTCTCCCCCAACCTCCGTCTCCTGAGTGATTGGCGATACATGCTCGACCAGTCGCCGGCCGTCGCCGTCTGGTCGGTCAACACTGCCCGGGCAGTCGTCGTCTGGATCCGGGAGGCCTGTCCGGACTCGAATCTCAAATCCAAGTGGCTGGTTGCGATGACCGGCCCCGGGTCCTCGATGTATGACAGTTTCAATCAGACCTGAGAGCAGTCTCCGGTAGGCCTAGTCGGGCCGTTAATTCTACTGGCGCTTTCCGAACGGAGACCTATCCCTAGCACGGTTATCGCCCGGGTGGTGGAATTGGCAGACACGCCAGACTTAGGATCTGGTGTCGAAAGACGTGCAGGTTCAAGTCCTGTCCCGGGCACCATTTGTGGAAGGGGCTCGGTATCGGCAATGAGGACAATGGATAGCAGGCAATGCACTTAGTGGGTTGCTCCCCGTCGCCCGAAACGTTGGTACGTGCTTTTGAATTGATTGGTCGAGGTAACCACGTATCCTCTCCATAGGCGGGCCAACGTATCGCCGGGCCAGCGGTGCGCGATATTTAACCACATTCCTGTTGGGACGAATCTCCCTCAGAAATGCGTACCTTTCCTTGCCATGAAAAACTCAGCTCTCAGATCTGGCGGTGACAGCAGGTTGTCGGGCAATTCGTCCTGTACGCGGCCTAGGTCGCGGTTGTGGAATTTCAAGATCATGGATCGCAGTCGGATTGGCCGATACAGCGCTTTGATCGTTTGTGCGGCCGTTCTTCTTTGGTCCGCTGGTTGCCGCAGTGGCGAAATCATGAAGGCTGCGCCACCCGGAATCCAGGTAGATGACGTTGTTCACCAAATTCAGCAGGCACTCTACAACGTGCAGCCAGCCGTCCTGGCGCAGGGACTTCCGCCGCTGAAGAAGATCAAATTGTCTCTCCAGGAAGTCCATTTCGTAAAGGCAAACGGCGAAATCGACTACCTTGTTGCGACGGCGAAGGGTTCGTATGAAGAGGACCAAGTGAGGGAAGTGGACATCGTATTGACGAAGCCTGCGCCGAACCCGGTGAAGAGCCTGGGGCCGACGATCGAGACGGACTTGGAGAGTGCCATCAGGAGTGCGATCAAGAACCAGCGGGCACACTATTCAGGGTCACCGGCCCTCGATGTATCCGAAATCGATGTCCAAATCGGATTTCAGGTGGTCATTGATGGCAGTGTCTCGGCCGGGTTTAAACTCGTTCCTCTTACACCCACGGTCGGGTTGGAGCGAAATGTGAAATACGCGGATTCGATCACCGTGACCTATTCACAGTGAGCGCAGCCAGCGGTCGCGATGCGTCGACCGTCCGAGCAGTCGCGGCTGCTTGATTCCACGGCCATAGCTTGGGGCAAAACTAAAATTCCTTTCTATGAATACGCGAAATGCTGTTAGCTGGATGGCACTGGCCTGTTTCGCCTCGGCCAGTGCGGTCGTTGCAGAGGAGGACCGAGAGATTGTTGCCGAGAATCTCGTCGACCAAATCCCATACCGGATGGGGCTTCCGGGTACGATCGCGTACAGCTCGGACTGCCGGCGGCTGGCCTATGTGATGCGGGTCAACGACGGTTATGCGGTCGTGGTCGATCGGAAGCGGGTATCCACCGAACGGGTGGGGGAGTCTCCTCCGGAATTCAGCGCGGATGGCAGGCGGTTTGCCTTTACCACCGGAAACGACGAGGCCCAGAGGTGGGTGATAGACGGCGTGCCCCAAGAGAGCTTTGCTCATCTCGCCGCCACTCGCTCCATTTTCAGCCCCGACGGCTCGCATTTCGCCTATAGCGCAGTTGAAGCCGGAAAAATGTTCGTGGTCGTAGACGGTCGGGTGGGGGCGAAGCACGATGGCGTCCTGAAGGGAACGCCGGTCTTTAGCCCCGATGGCCGCAGGCTCGCCTATGGCTATCAGGACGGTCCGGCTTGGTTCATGAAATGCGACGACCAGGTGGCCGATTGCGGCGAAGGCATCGGCATGTCATCGCTGGTATTCAGCCCTGACGGCAACCGCTTCTCCTATTCGTTCAGATCGTCGGGCGCCTGGATTGTCGTGGTCGATGGAAAACGCGAGAAAGCATACGATCAGTCAGGCGGCTTCCTGTTTTCGCCCGACAGCCGACATTACGCCTACATCGCGACGGTGGGCCAAAAATCATTTATAGTGGAAGACGGCAAGGAAGGGGCGCCCTACGATGATTTTGGAGCGGAGCCGCTGGCCTATAGTCCGGACAGCTCACGGCTGTTCGGCACAGCTGTGCGGGGGAACAAGGTGGCTCTGGTGAATAACGAAAGGACGGGTAACTTTCACGACACCATTCTGGACGGCAGTCCGGTATTCAGCCGCGACGGACGGCATATGGCATGCGGTTGGCAGGACGGAGGGAAATGGAGACTGGAGGTGGATGGAGTGGTCGGGCGCGCCTATGACGGGATTGGAAGCCATACCATTGTGTTCAGTCCGGATGGAAACAGGATAGCCTTTCTGGCCCAGAGCGGGTCAGATTGGTTCCTGGTCATGGACGGAGTGGAAAAGAGACATTACCCGCAGGTGATCCACGAGCCAGTGTTCAGTCCCGACGGCAAGCACGTGGCCTATGGCGTCAGCGCCGGCCAATCGCAGAGCTTTGTGGTCGTCGACGATATTGAGGGGAAGCGGTATGATAGCATTTGGCATAACACCCTGCATTTTGATTCAAACCTCGGGTTATACTATCTGGCCTCAGCCGGGCAGAGTGTTTATCGCGTTCAGGAAAAGCTGGAATGAGCGCAGGCCGAGTGAAGCTTTCGGCGGCGGTGGTGGTGGGGATTTGCGCAACCTTTGGCCCAGCGTTCGGCGCCGATCCCGACTCGATTGAGCGGGGTGTTGGGAGGGCCAAAGCGCTGCTGAAACAACACCAGCTCGACGATTTTGCAGACCTTCGAGTCCCGGCCCGGCCGTACAACCGGGATGTGGTTGCAGCCGCCCGGCGAGAGCAGCTACAGCGCCTCCTTGAGTGGGCCGGCACCCGGCCTGAAAGTGAAGTAGGCTCACTGGCGCAGCTCCGAGAAAGAGCCAACGAGACGACCGCGGAAATCCTCAGGGTCGACCCTCCGACCCCGTACGAGGACTCCATGACTTATCCGGGTCTCGTTCTGGTCCTCCGGGAGGTTGAATTCGCGGCGCGTGCATACCACCGAACCCACCCTAACATCCCCTCGCCGGTGCCGGACTTGGGGCGTATCGTAGTGGGCACGCGACCATCGATGATTTGTGATGTGTCGAGCCGATCGGCCAACACAGATGAAGCGAATTGGGAGAAACAGGTCTCGCTGATTGAATTCAACCAGGGCTTCTTTCGTTTCGCCCGCGTGCTGAGTGACGCCGTGGCGCGCATTTACCCGGTGTCGAATGAGGGCGGTCGGCCGGGCCGGGATACCAATCCATTGCGGGTCAGCGAATATTTGGATGCGCACCCGGAGATCGCCCGGGATTTCTCGAATTGGTTGTGCGGTTACCTAACCAAGGGAAATTCCTTCCTGAACCCGGCCGCACAGTCGGGCGCGATGGACGGGACGACGGACCTCCTCGCCAATTCCTTCGACCGATCGATCACCCTGTTCGCGTTAGGCCACGAGTTGGGCCACGTCGTCTTCCGGGAAGTCGGCCTTCAGGCACGACTGGACCCTAAGATTCCGGCAGGTTGGCAAGAGGAACTATATTGTGACGATCGGGGCGTTTTGATCACGATGTTGGTCGACGAACATCGGACGAACCTCGAGGCGACCGTGCTTGGTTCGGAGCTATATTTCACCGTTTTCGATCTCGTCGAGAGGGGCGTCTCAGAACTGAGCACTGGGAAGGATTTCTATCGTCGGAGCGGCACCGCCCATCCACCGTCCGCCACGAGGCGCGAACGCATTCCGCGGGATGCCACGAAATCGCTGCTGATGTATTGGCAACAAGACCCAACAAAGGAATCCTTGGAGCGTCTTACCGAAGTCGGCGAGAACTTGAAAGGCGTCGTCGATGCGCTTTGGAGCAGGATCAAGAAGGACGTCAAGAGGCTGCACTCCGAAGGCGTGGAAGTGGCGCCCGAGCTAAGGTACCTGATACCGGACGAGGGAAAGTAACGAACTGCGATATTCCTTATGTCACCGGCAGAGGATTCAACTCATGCGTGCCGCATGAGATCCATCCCTAGCTAGTTTCCCATCTGGATGCCGGAATTGGCACATACGCCAGACTTCGGATTTGGTGTCGAAAGACCTGCGGGTTTGAGCCTATCCCGGGCACCACACGCGGCCCAGCTGAGCCGGCTACCGCCGAGGTTTCTTCCTGCCCTTGGGGGCCTCGGGCTTCTTACGGTGTGAGACCTTGGCGCCCGACTTGACCAGCCGGAACCCGCCCTTGACGCGCTGGACCGTGATGACGCCACCGGCGCGGTGCCCCGCCACACGGATCGCCGTCGCCAGTTTCATCGTCCGTACCGTGGTCGAGAGGCGTTTGCCCGTGAGAATTGTTTCCACGATTTCCCGATTGCTTATGTTGGGGCGGGCGTACCGGTTAAGCGAGGGCTTGGCTTTCTTGCGATGCGAGATTTTGGCCGCCGACCTGACCAGCTTGAATCCCCTTTTGACGCGCTGGACCGTGATGACGCCGCCCGCCCGGTGGCCCGCCACGCGGATCGCCGTCGCCAGCTTCATCGTCCGTACCTTGGTGGAGCGCACCTTACCTCTGAGTATTTTCTCTGCGACTTCCTTGTTTGTCATGGTGGGCACGCGTACCAAATGTCTCGGGTTTTTCGAGCCCATTGAATTCTGACAGACAAATTTAGGCTATTGGGACGGGTGACCATGTTCGATTGATGGTTGTGACTGGGGTCGGGTGTACTGCGGTGGGTTTTTATGTAAACGTGCCGTAGGTAGTTCACAGACCGGTCTTGGTGTATAAGCAATCCGATCCAATCGGACGGTGCGTCTCCGCGGCCCGCCTGAGTGCCGCGTTTAATTCACCGCCGCCTTCGCTCGAATCACGCAGTCCGTCAGATTGCAGTGTCCTACGCCCACGCCCGTAAGAGTACCATCGATGATGATAGGGGTCTTGGCTGGGGCATTGATTAACGAGAGGACATCGTCGCGCTGCGCTTCACAGGAAAGGTAGTGATAATCGGCCGTGTCAGCCGCCACGTTTACGATCCCGCCTGAGCGTGCGCTGACGTCGGTGAGCAGTGCTTCCCATCTTACCCGCAGCCCCAGGTAGTTGCCTTTGATCTGGTCGTGATGGAAGGGCGGCACGCTTTTGAGTACGCTGACAATTTCCTCTATGCTCAACTGGCTAACCGGTGGGCGTGTCGGTTTTGTCGCCGGCGGGTAAATCGGCGCAGGGGACAGTTCCACGACGGGAGGGAGGGCCGGCTCTTGGCTAGGGGCACTTGCAGGCCTCGCAGTCTCGGGTACTTTTGGCTTACGGTTCTTGATCCAGGCGACGACGATGCCGCCTACCGTCGTAATGGCGGCAGTAATAACGGTGTCGGAGAGGGTCCAATCCTTCATCGGATCGCCGCTTCCTCGAACAACTCCGGCGGGCCGTCCGGAGGGAGAACGACGCGCGCTCCATGTGTAACAGGGTACGCTAAGGTGTGCCTGACCACGTCCTCAAGGATGCCAGGACGACTGATGCGGCCAGACAGCCAGCGTTTGCGCCAGAACTCCGCCAGTTTCTGGGTCGAATCGGTGACCCGCCGAAGCGGCAGGAAATAGCGGGGTTTGGGTGCGAGTCCGAGCAGCACATCCCGGAAATTGTCCGCGAGTTGAATTCCGTAAACGACCCGGGAATTGCCATGGCGGAGAAGTTCGTCCGGTGGCAAGCCCACTTCGTCCAATCCCTCGCGCAATTTCCGCATGAGGGGGTTGACCCCCTCGCCAAAGATGCTGTTCACCTTCCGGCCCGCGCCCGCCCTGCTAAGCATGGTCTCCAGATAATCAATGGTCGCCTGGCTGAAGTGGTATGAACCATAGCCCCGGCTGACCCCGAGTTCGAGATATTCGTACTTGGCCCCGGGGCGGCCGCCGGCTTCCCCCAGCGGGATCCGGAGGCGGTTGTACTGGCTCGAACCGACGCCATACAGGCTGGTGGTCGCCAGCAGCACGAGATTCGGGGCCCGGACGACCGCGCGGCCCTTCATGGATGAAGCTATGACGCTTTCCTGAGCGCCATAGCGTTCGCGGTAGAACTTCACGATTTCGGGGCTGCAGAGCAGGGTACAAACGAGTTTGCCGCCGAGAATCGTGTTATACGGCGGGACCGCGCCGCAGACGATGATGTCCATCATGTCGACCCCGACATGCTCTGATTTAACGGCGCGAATCAATTGGCGGACCGCATCCTTGGCGTCCTGGATCTGTAGAGCATTCTTGAGCCCCGCGGCGGTCGGGCGCTTCGCGCCGGCGTCGATCAGGGCCAGCCGGATATCGAGCAGGCGCGCCAGGGTGCGGGCCCGTTTGAAGCGGAAGAGGGGGGTTTTCGTCTGCCAGGCCCAGTCCGAGCCTGCGCCGGGATTGGAAGCATGCTTGTGCTTGGCCGCGTCGGGATTCTGCCGGTGGGCCGCAGCCGCCTTGGCCGCTTCCTTGAGCAAACGATCGATGACGGCCCGGGTAGGCAGAAGCAGATCCTTCCGCCGGAGGATCCTTTCGCAGAGAAAATCCTCCACGTAGACGGACTTGATCAACCGGCTCATGGCATGGCGAACCCAACGCGCCATGCGTGCGGTGGGCTTGTCGGTGAGTTCCTGCACGAACTTCTCGGCGTTCCATCCGATCCATAGATCGCGCTGCGATTGCTGCGCCATCGAACTGCCGAGGGCAGCAATGCCAATGACAGGATGGAAGGGCACCGCGGCGTCGCGTATCAGCACCATCATCGAGCGCCCGGGCAGAGACTTGTAGGTGCTTACCCAAGTATGACGGAAATACCGCCAGATGTCGGTGAGGAGCATACCGGTCAGTTCGCACTTCACATTGGCTTCGACGACCTGGAGATAAGGCGCAATCGTGCGACGCAACTGCTCGGCGCGGCGGTTGCCTTCTGGCTCCGGAACGATCGGCTGGAGTTTCGCCGCCAGTTCCCGTCCGTCCCGCATCAGGGAAAAAATGGAAACCCACCCTTTGGGTCCCAGTCGGCGGTGCTCCATCTCCTGGATGAATTCCCGGACCGAGGGCACCCGCAACTGGGCGTCCCGCTCCAGCAAATGGCCCTCCCGGATCCGCTGCTTCAACTCCTCCGGCGGCACGCCTTGGGTGCGAGGCGCCCGCAGCGTGATGCGTTTCGGCCTGACGGAAAGTTTCCAGCCTTGAGCGACCATGTCGAGGGTCACACTACAAGCGAAGTTGAGGATGACCCGGCGGCGGCTCGCGGTCCGGGCGTGGCCTTGGAGTTCTTCCCGCGTCCGTTCCAGCACGCGATGCCGGGACGGCCCGTCCTTCTGACTGGCGAATTCCCGGGCGAGCGCCCGACAGAACTCGCGGAACTCAGGGCCTTTGCCTGGTAACTTGGGGTCAAGGATGATGACACGGTGCTTTACCCGAGGAACGCGGCGAGGGTGTGGCTCCAGGACTGTCGGAATTTCTTGATCCAAGTTTTGGCCTTTTTGTGGGTCGTGAAGGCGAGTTCGCTCCGAGCTGCCGCAAGGAGCAGCAGTTCGAGGTTTCGCCGGGCCTTTTCTATATGCTGAGTCCCAGACGGATTGGAATGGAAAAGCGAATGCACCAGCGGGTGGGCCTCGTTTACCCGGACTGTGACCCTCGTCCCCTCCAACACCGGGTCGTAAAGGCACCCGTCCTCCAGCCGCTCGAAGCGCAGCCGGTATTCCAGGCCGCCCACCCGGCCGCGCAGGCCTAGCCGCAATTCCCGTTTGCCTTTCTGGACCAAGGACGTTGTCCGGCGTGGCGGGTCCAGCCGGCTGTCGTGGGCCTCGGCGAGCCGCTCCGATTCCCGTGACGCGGCATCTCCCTTTACCTCGAGGAAACCGCGCCGCGCCTTCGCGTTCAGGTCGCGGGCGATCTTCTCCATGTCGGGCACGAGGATCCCGAGCAAGTGCTCAGTCGGCCGGATCTCCTGCTTGGTATGCGTTACGCCGAAGAGTTCGTCGAGGTCCGGCTGGAAGCGCACCTCACAGCGCCACCAGTCGTCGTAGTTCTCCTTGCGCTTTTGGCCCATGAAAAACCAGCCGCGGTCGATTTCCCGGCCGGCGCGGACGATGGAAACGCCGGCGTTCTTGGCGATGCCCCGGTCGTTCTTCTCCGCGTTAGAAAGCGAATGCCATAGGCCGATGGGCAATTCGGTGAAGACCACCTTCACGGTGGACGTTCGCCGCGGGCCTCCCGGAGGCAGTTCCACTTCATAAGTCATTTCCGGGCCGACCGGAGTCGCGCCTTGCAGGTTGGCGCCGGCACCTACGAACATGGGATCGAAGGGTTCCACCGCCTCGCCATTCACCGTGATCTGTTTGCCCATCCAAAGCTGGTAGCGGAACAATCGGCCTAATTCGCTACGCAGCTTCCGGCTTAACGGGCCGAACTTCCGGTTGGCGAGGCGGTCGCAACGCCGCCACACGACGACCGTTCCACGGGGCCCCACCGAGTGATTTCGGAATGATTCGGCGGGGAGCGCCTGCGCTGGGGGGATGGAGGCGCCCTTTACGACCTCGTCCACATCCAGGCAACAACGGTGGATATGCACGCCATCTTGGCTGCTCCAGACCTCGAGCCGGCGTGCGTGGCTAAGGGAAGCATTGGGCAGTCCCATGCCGTAGCGACCGTGGCTGTTCCGCTGGTTAAAACGGGAACTCCAGCCGAAGCGGAGCGATTGGCGCAAGGTGTCCGCATCCATGCCCCGGCCGTCATCGGCCACGATCACCTGCGGCTGTTCATTCGGACCTGATGACTTTTCGAGCGAGATGTGGACGACCTGGGCCTTGGCCTCAAAGGCATTGTCGATCAGTTCGGCGATAGCGGATCCCAGGCTTTTGTAGCCCGAGTCCCGGGTCGCCTGGATGAAGTTCTCAGGGACGATGAGGTCGAGGGCGGGAGTCATTTGAAAAAAGGCCGATGCCGTATGAATCGACGCCGGCCGGAGGTCATGCGGTGAGGGATTGGGTCCTTTGTTTTTCCAGATCGTTGGCTTCCGCCTGTTCACTGGCGGAGGCCACGGCATCACGGGCGGCCTCGGCGGTGTCCATGGAGCGAAGCACCGTGCTGAGGTTGACCGACCAGGCCTGTCGCTCCTGCTCATAATATGCCTGCCGGTCCTCGTTCGCGCTCAGTTCGCAGTCGCCCATGACGAAGAGGAGCCCCTCGAGCGCGTAGCGTACATGGGGAGTAGAGAACGGCGAGGCGTAGAGTTCATTGTAGAACAGGTGGCCCTTGTTGATCAGGAGCACGACTTGGGCGCCACGGGGTTCCACCCGGTAGAACGGCGCTCCCGGCGCATCAAAATACTCAACCTTGAATTTCTGCGAGTTGGTCTTCGCCTCGACGATCACCTTGGCCTCGGGCTTGGGCAGGCCGGTTTGCGCCGCGAGTTTGTCGACCTCGCGGTTGAGGTTGTCCTCGCTCTTCTGCTTTTGGGCCGGGGTCTGCTCGGCCGGGACCTGGGCGAACTTGGGCCGCGCGGACTCCATCGCGGTTTCGGAGGGTCGCTTCCCCTCCGTGTCCTCATCCTTGTGCTTCAGTTCGTTGTTTTCCTTATCCCACCGGGCGCGCATCGCCTTGATGTTGCGATACACCCCATGCTGCTCGAGTAGGTCCCAGATGCGCGGCTTGATCTCTATCTGCTGCTTGGAGGTCGTGATCGTGAATTCCTCGTCCAGCGTGGGCGGGAAATCGACCTCGATGCCCAGGTATTTGTCGTTGTTCTGAAAGGTCGTCCACGGGCACTTGGAACTGACGACGTCAATCTGGCGGCCCTGCCGAAGGACGATCAGGCCGTTGTTCGCCTTGCGGACCTTCATGCGCGCGTTCGGCTTGGTGCCCCGGCCCTCCGGCCTTTTCTTGTCAGCTTCGACCCGGAGAAAGGAAGGGGCCATGTAGGAGTAGCGCACCTTGATCACGCCCAGCGAGTCGCCTGATTCCTTCGACGTGATCGGGATTTCCGACGGCGGCAGGCCTTCGGCCCGATCCTGATCGACGTCGTAGTAGCGGAATCCCTCTGTGAGAAACAGGGGATCGGTTGGCTCCACTATCTCGCCGTCCACCGTCATGGTGACCGAGCGGAGGAAGTTCCGGTAGGTGACTCCAAAGTCCTGTCTCAATTCCGCGCGGAGCTTGTCGGTGGGCCAATAGTCCAGGCGGTCGATCTTCTCGATCAGGATCACCGTGCCGGCAGTGAACTTCCGGTAATGGCTGCCGATGTAGGCCCTCACCCAGTCGGGCGGCTCGGCGGCCTTCGGCTCTTCCGCTCGGACCGACGACTGCATGTTGGCGAAGTGCCGCTCGATCTCGTCCAGGTCCACGGTCACCTTGTACCACGAGCCGCCCTCGACCCGAGAAAAGACGCTGAAGCGCTTACCGATGCTGACGCAGGCCGAAGGCAGGCCGTAGCCATAACGGCCGAAGCCCTTACGGTCATCGTGCCGGTGCGTGCCGCCCCACAGCACCGAGGCCCGGATCATGCCGGGATCCATTCCGTGGCCGTCGTCGATGACGGCAAGCGTGTCGGGCCGCTTGTGAGTGGGGTTGCCCGGCAGGTAGCCGAAAGCCACGTGGATGCTCTTGGCGCTGGCTTGTATGGCATTGTCGCTGAGTTCGTTTAGGGCGTAGGCGGTCGACTTGTACCCGATGTCGCGCATGCCCTTCACGAAGGTGTGGGCCAGCACCAGGCCATATTCGAATTTCCGATCGTCGAGATATTTGACGTAGTCACGCTGCCGCTGGAGGTCGGCGTTGATTTCGGGCATTTCGAGTTGCCGGGGATTCTTTTTCATAAGGATTTTATTGGGCTAAAGTTTAGGATGGCAGGGTAGGAGGGGGGCGACGTGGCGGGGTCCGGCGACACCGTGATTTAGTTGGCGTCCGGGTCGACGGGTACGCCGAGGGCGGCGCGGAGGTTGCGCACCGCGCTCACGTGCAGTTGATTGACGCGCTGTTTGCTGATGCCCAGCAACTGGCTGGCGTCGCTGCTGGAGAGGCCCCTGTAGTAGAGGGCCTCGACGACGGCGTGCTGCCGTTTGCTCAGCACGCGAGCCAACAAAGGACGCAGGCTGGCGGCATCAATGCCGTCGACCAGCACCGCCACCGCGTCCTCATCGCTGACGCATGTGTCATCCTCCTGAAGGGACGGAACAATGCGAGCCGTGCGAACCACATGGGAGCGTTTGACATCGCGCATGCGGTTGATGGCGCACCACGCCGCGTAGCCTTCGAGTGTACCCACGCCGGAGTGGTAGCGGCACACCGCGGCCACCACGGCTACCGCTCCTTCTTGGTATAGGTCCTCCGCCAAGGCTCGGTCCCCGTTGGCCAGGCGGCTGGCGTTCGTCTTCAGCGTCGGCTCGAGGCCGAGGAGGAAGGCGGAGAGTTCAGGGTTGTGGAAGGCGTCGTTAGACGAGGCGAGCGAGGTGTCATCGCCCGCCGTTACCGGCAGAGTATTGATATGGACCATATGTCGAATCCCGTTGCATTTTTAGTTGTGAGCTACGGGTCCAACACACAGTCGCATTTCTCGGGAGTACAATTGACCCCACTGGAGCGAACCGCGTTTGCTCGGTTAAACTGTCTGAGCTTCTTCTCCCGGCTGTCAATCCAGTGACTGGCACCGGACCGGCAAAACCGCTGAAGGGCTCACTAGATATATCGCACGAGATGCCCCAATCGGAAAGGGGGATATTGGAAATTATTGAAGGATTGGTCAGGGCGAGCCATTGGTGTCCTCCGTCTCTCTATTGTGCAGGGGACCAAAGTGGCGGCCCTGTCGACGGGCGAATTCACGGCTCCAAGCACACCAAAGTCGTTCATAGAAAGGGAGAAGTTCCACTGGCCGGAAAACCTGAATGCCTAGTTTTTTGATCCGCTGCTGGTGCCGCCAAAAGGTGCGGCGATCGGTGGTCAGAATTGCCGGAATGTTACAGACCATGGCGTATCCCAGAATCTCGCGGTCACCTTGGTCGCCCAGAAAGTATAGCGGACCGCGGCTGCGGCAAAGTTGACGGAACGTTTGCACGCCGAAGAGGCGCAGACGGCCTCTGGAATTCGTCGTGCTGACGCCGTCTTGTAAGCGGCGAAAATCGAGTTCCGGCCACTCCGAGTCCCCTGTGTATTGAACGTCCTCATAAAATCCCTGCAGAAACTCCGACATGCGCAGTGGCTCCGTCCGGCCGGGTCCGCGCCGGCGAGATAATTCGCGGATCGTCGTTTGGCACACCAGCCAGGGGTAGGTTTGGCTGTCGAACTCGAATTTCTTATAAAGTATTCCCGCGTCGAGCAGGTCCGCGGCCAGTTCCTTGCCAAAGTGTGTCTCTAGTTTTCTTTCATCTTCGAGGGTCCATTGGTCACCACTCCTAAATTTCGGCAGCGTGTAATCTACGGAATTTAGATTCTGCACTAGGCAAGTATCCAGCAATTGCGGTTCGGGCGGGCTAAACCGGGCGTCGATCATTGAAGCGCGTTCACCTGTGCAGGGCTCGGCAAGCCACGCCTGCCAGAATTCGGATTTCCAATCAAAGTCTGGGTCTACCGCCATTCGCAGATTTAGTCCGTGTCATGCTAGCAATATATCGTCAACTCACCGCGTTGAGGAGAACGGGCTATGCTGTTTTGCTCATCAGAATTCAATGCCTTTCCAACCATAGAGAGTTCCTCGCGAAAGGGGGCGAAATGCGTACTATGCTGCCACGCGCCGTTCTTGTCCGAGGTTTACCTTCCGTCCTACGGCAGCCGGCACAGCGAGTGACTGGCCTCATGCCTCCACTTGTGGTCTAGCCGCCGGCGTTCTGCCCTTGCCTCCCCCAAGTGCTACTTTCAAAGTCAAACTGCCCTGATTTCGAAGCATGAAATCCGCGATCGCTGCCAATTGGTGTGATCTGCCTCTGACGTTGTTCAGAGGTCTGGGTATTTCATGTGTACGGTAGATACCGGGTTACAAACGGGTTCGGAATCCTCCATCGCCAAGGTGCAGGACCTTGGTGCCATCGAAACCGCTCTGGCGGCACACTTTCAACAACTGGCGGAGAGTCGGAATACCGGCGGAGGAAAGCATCCAGTGTTCGCCCTGGAACACGGCCTCCGCACCGACGAACGCAAAGCGCTGGGAGCCGCGCTCCGGAAGTGGCTTGCCGGCCGCGCCCCTTCGAATGCGCACCGCTTGGCATGGACCGTATACGCGACTGAAATTGGCTATGATTTTACCGGAGAGGAATACTGGCAGACCTTTGAGGAAAAGACGCCTGGCTGGTCGATTCTGGGTGATCGCGACTGGATCCGGGAATGTTTTCGTTTTTTTCAAGAAACCTACGGCGGCATCCGTCCGCAGGGTGCTTGGGCGAGCCATTTCACCATCATTTGTTGGCCGATCACCCATGCCGTCCTGCCGGTCGACCTGCAGCGCGACCTCGCGCGCATCCTCTTCGAATTGCGGCATCATTTTTCCGCGGATTTCTTCTCCTCGCCGGAACGGTTGGGCTCGCAGATTTCCGCGCGCAGTTGGAGCGCGACGCCCCGCTTTCAATATCTCGCCGAGGATCACCAGTTGGTCGGCCAGATCGCGACGGCTCTGTTGCTCAGCGAGCACGAACTGGGTGCCAGTCTGATTCATCCGGAAACGCTGCGGCGGATCGCGAGCGACCTTGAGCAGCAGCGACAGGCTCGCGAGTGGCTGCGCAGGGCCCGAGAGTTCGCCAAGGACCGGAGAAAGACGAAAGGCCTGGGAATCCCCACGGCCTCCAGCACGCCACCCAGCAGGCTGCAGGCGGCCCGGCAGGAAGTGGCGAAACTGGGACTGGAGCCGCGATTGCTCGTCCGTCCCGTTGACCTGGAGGGCACCAAGTGGCGAATCTTCCTGGAAGTCCCCAACCTGTCCCAATTGCTCGACCGATTCCCGGAGGCTAGGGACCTGTTGACGAACACGCGCTGCATCGTGACGGGCTCGGCCGAGCGTCCGCTGGCGCGGGGTCGGGTGTTGTATGGCGTCCAGCACATTCCACTCGCCCGGTGGCCGCACCAGGACGAGGTGCTGCTGCAGTTCGAGCGGCCGCACCCCGAAATCAATTTCTTGCTGCGCACCGAGTGCCTATTGCGACCCGGGCACATGTGGCTTTTCGAGGTGGCTGCCGATCGCAACGCGGTCGAGCGCCGCAGTCCGCGAGTTCGCGCCGGCGAGCGCTACCTGATCGTGCGCGAACAGGGAACATTCTCGCCCACTGCGATGACACGGCCGGTGCAGATCGACTGCCATGGGATCCAGGCCGCCCTGCTCGAGGTGCCCGCCGTCCTGACCGAAGCGGCGCAGGCAGAGTTGCGCAGTCTCGGCCTCGCGATGACGAAATCACTCGAAGTCTGGCCCGCGGGATTGGCGGCTGCCTGGTGGGACGGGGTGGGTCACGCCGAATGGCTGGCCGGCGAATGCCCGTGTGTTGCGATCCGGCCCGATCACCAGGTCAGGCGCATCGATGTTTCACTGTTGGGGACCAACCATGCCGTTTCCATCGCGACCACCGATGCGGATCAGCCCGTGTTTCTGCAACTGCCCGATCTACCCTTGGGCCACCATACGCTGAAGGTCACCACCGCGGAGATCGGCCAAGCCACGGCCAGCGATTTCGGCTCACTCGACTTCACCTTTCGCGTGCGGGAGGCTCTCCCGCGGGATCGACAGACGCAGAACGGTGCCCTCGACCTCGAATTGGAACCGCGCAATCCGGCGCTCGAGGATCTTTGGGATGGAAAATTGAGTCTGACGCTCAAGGGTCCGCTCCGCCGGTCAGTGAAGTGCCACGTCACGATTGTGCCGCGGGAAGCCAATGCGGTCCCCTACAAGAAAACGCTGCTGGGCATGCACTTTCCTGTATCGCCCGACAACTTCCGCGAGGAATTCTCCCGGCATCTCCGGGCCCACCCCTACACGGAGAAGAAATATGATTCTTCCCGGGCGTGTGTGCTCGAATTCGATGCCGGACAATTCGGCAAGATCTCCTTCACCTGCGACCGAGCCTTCAGCGCGTTGCGCTGGACGATCACCCGTCACAGCCAGCGGTATGATTTGAATCTCTTGAATGATACGGGAGCGGAGACCCCCGTCAGGGTCAGTTGGCTGGGTTTTGACCAACCCACGCAGGAAAAGAAGTGGGAAGGGAAATTTCCCGGTGCGGCCCCTGACAGCGGGGGCTTGTTTGTCGCCGTGGTGGACAAGCACACGGCCGCTATTGTGGTGCCCCCGCTGGTGCAGAGCTTCAATGATATCACCGGGTGCGCCATCGGGCGAATGGCGGCACCGCGCACCTCGGCTCATCTGCTCGATCTCCTCCGCATCCACCGCCTTTGGTTCGACGCGAAACTATCCGGCAACTTCGCGTCCACCACCCGCCGCAGCGCCGTCCTGCGCTGGATTCGCCTCCAGATGGTCGCCGTGCTCTGCGGCGAGCCATGGCGAAATTTGGAAGCCAATCCGCCGCGACCGCTGCTCGATGCGCTCAAACGGGAGACTTGCCGTCGCCCCGAGGATGCATTCATCGGCCAAGAGATCACCGGGCATGCGCAAAAATATTCCGGGCAGTTGCCCCAGGCCCGGGTTGATTTTCTGTGCCGGATGGCGCCGCGCAGTTCTCGCTTGGCCCCACGCGCACTGTCCGAACCCCAGGTCCGCGAGTTGTGTGAACTCGCCTGCCGGTTGCTCAGCCATCCCGAGTCAGTGACGGCCTGGCGTGGCTCCGATCTTCCACTCGCGCTCACGCGGTTGATCGACGAACTTCCCACCTTGTGCCGCGCGGCGCGTTTGCTGGTCCAGGCAACGGACCCGGATCCTTCCGGCGAGTATTCGTTTCCGGGTTGGAAGGACCTATGAAACAGATCCTCGGAGAACAATTGCAGGCCATTAAGGTCCGGGAACTGGGCCTCGATCCGGCAGCGCTTGACCTCACCTCCACCGAGGCGCTGGCGGCGGCCTTGCGGCGTGCGGCCAGTCTGCTGTGTCCTGCGTCCCCGCGGACGCTGGTCCGAGCCATATCGGACCCGTTGCGCGGGTTGGTGCCAAATCTGGCGGCGGTGGAGGACCGGATTGACGAAACCCTCGAGGCGATCGTGGCCTATGGTGACTTGATTGAAAGCGCGACCGAGACGCAGGCCGACAAGCCGGTTCGCTACCTGCTCCATCCCGCCGCGCCGAGTTTCGTGCCCCGGGAAAACGGCGCCGTCCTGCTCGTCGGCGTGATGGCTGATACCTCGGTGTTTCCAACCGAAATCGCGTCCAGAATCGAGCATGTCAACCACGTGCGTCGGCTGGCGCCGCAGCTGGCGGAAAACCTCGTCGAGGTGCTCGTAGACTACGGAATGCTGGAACAGACCGCCGAGGCCTGGCGCCAGGAACCTACCCGCATGACCGCGGCCCATTTGCTGCGGCAACTGGATGACGGGCTCAATGCTATGGGGCCGGCCCGCGATATTCCCGGGCTCACCTTGCTGGATCCGGGGGCGACCGTAACCTCCTACCGGGGGAGGTGGGGGCCGCCGAAGAAGCAGACCGGTCGATTTGTGGCGAGACGCGGCCAGTCTTATGGCGCCGATCTTTGGTGTTACGTGCAGATGAAGAACGGCTACCCGGAGCGGATGATAGATCTCCCGTTTTTTGATTCCGGGACCCGCGGTTGCGACGAGGCGTGGCGGGCGCAGATGGCGATTGATGCGACGAGGGCGCAACCGCAACTATTCGGCATCCGCAAGGCCACGGCCGGGCAGTGGATCATGGAGTTTTATTCACCGGTACCCATGTGGGCGCGGCGGCGGTGGGACGCGATTGCGGAGCCGATCGCGGCCTCGGGTTGCCTGTTCGCCTACCGTATTCCGGCGTCGGAACTGGAGGAAGAGCACCGGTTCCTGCGTGAATCGCTGTGGCTTTCGGAGAAAACCTAGGAGAACCTTATTCATGTCGCTGACCATCGGGGAAACCAGCAAGCAATTGCACCGCGCCCTGCGGGACTACATCGAAGCCACCTACCACGTCAGCGAACCGACCCTGGTGGCCCAGCGGCGGCGGCTACTGGATGACCCCGGGGTGATCCACCAGCAGCCGTATCTTGAAAGCACTCCCCGCTATCGCCCCGGCAAGAAATACCAGGAACTGGGCTTGGATCCCGCGGCGCAGGAAATCTTCCTGTCGGCCGCCTCAGCCGGGGCCGGGGAGAGACCACTGATCTACAATCCGCCTTATGAGCACCAGCAGAAGGCGGTGAGCTTTTCGTTGCTGGAGAGGAAGAGTCTTGTTGTCACCACCGGGACGGGCTCGGGGAAAACGGAATGTTTCCTCCTGCCGATTTTGGGCTCGTTGGCTCGCGAAGCGAAGGCGCGGCCGAAGGTTTTTCGCGATACGCCGGCGGTGCGGGCCATGGTGCTCTATCCAATGAACGCCTTGGTGAACGACCAATTGGGCCGGTTGCGATTACTGTTCGGCGACCATCGTGTCGCGGGCAAGTTTGTTGAATGGAGTGGCCGCCCCGCCCGGTTCGCCCGTTATACCAGTCGCACTCTCTATCCGGGCGTCCGCAATGAGACCCGTGACCAGGATCGCCTGTCACCAATCGGCAAGTATTACGCCGCGAACCTTCAGAAGGCGCAGGACCCGGATGATCCGCAGCACAAGTCCGCGCAGGCCCTCGTCCGCGAACTGCAGGTCCGGGGCAAATGGCCGGCCAAGCCCGACCTGCTTGCGTGGTACGGCAAGAAGGGCCAGCGGTGGCGCGACAAGAAGACCGGGCAATACAAGCGTTGCGTCACTCTGCCCGGAGACCCCGAACTGATAACCCGACACGAGGTGCATACGGCCGCGCCCGATGTGGTGGTGACCAATTACTCGATGTTGGAATACATGCTGATGCGGCCGCTGGAGCGGCCGATTTTCGACCAAACGAAGCAATGGCTGAAGGACAATCCCAAGGAACGCTTCCTCCTGGTGATTGACGAAGCCCACCTTTACCGCGGCGCAGCTGGCGCGGAAGTGGCATTGCTGATCCGTCGATTACGAATGCGGCTGGGCATTCCCGCAGAAAGACTTCAGGTCATCTGCACCAGCGCCAGTTTCAGCGATCTCGCCTACGCCGTGCACTTCGGGGCGCAGTTGACCGGCAAGTCGTCCGACGATTTCGAACTGGTCGAAGGCAGCCTGCTGCTGCGCGACCCGGAAACGGCCGGAACGCAACTCGACGCGCACGAACTGGCCAAGCTGGACCTGGCCGCGTTCTACGACGCGGCGACGGATGAAGCCCGGCGCGAACACGCCGAATCATTTCTGGGCTATCGGGGCGTGGAGGCGACCACCGACCTCGCCCGTGACTTGTTCGCAGGGTTGCACGCCTACGGCCCGATGAGCCGATTGATCAATATCACGATGCGGCAGGCGACTCCCGTCGTCGCATTGGGGAACCTGATTTTTCCGGGTGTCAGCCAGCAACACGCCGACCTGGCCGTGACAAATCTCATCGCGCTGGGCAGCATCGCCCGCAAATCGCCGGCGGAACCCGGTTTGCTGCCCTGCCGCATCCACTCGTTCTTCCGCGGTCTGGCCGGCCTTTGGGTCTGCATGGATCGAGACTGCAGCGCTTTGCCGCCCGAGGATCGGGGTGGACCGGCGGGAAAACTTTACAGCCAACCGAGGGACACGTGTGACTGTGGCGCCCGGGTCCTGCCGTTCTATACCTGCCGCCATTGCGGCACGGCCTATGCAAGGGCCTACACGAATAACCCGGAGTCACCCGATTTTCTGTGGAATGAACCGGGTGGGGCGTTCCGGACCCTCACCGGAGCCGTCGAGGAATTCGAACCCCTTGACCTGCTATTGGAGTCGCCGGTCTTTCAGGAGACGGTCGAGCCGGCGGAATACGATTTGCAAACCGGGCGGATCAATCCGCCTATGCTGGGCCCGCGCAACCGGCAGGTGTGTCTCCGGGCCAATCGCGTGACTTCCCCGAATGATGCCGGTCCCAGAACCCAGAGCCGTCCGGGTGAATTCCGACCCTGCGCGGTCTGCGGGGAGAGCGCGACCTTTGGCCGCTCGTCAGTGCAAGATCATCAAACTAAGGGTGATCAACCTTTCCAGGCCCTCATTTCCCGACAGATCCAGATCCAGCCGCCAAATGCCGTGCCGGCAACCAAGTTGGCGCCGCTTCGCGGCCGCAAGGTGCTGATTTTCTCCGATTCACGCCAAACCGCGGCGCGGCTGGCGCCAAACCTTCAGACCTATTCGACGCGCGACGTGATGCGGCCGCTAGTGGTGGTGGGCTTCAAATGCCTGCTTGAGAATGCCGAGGCGCGAAAGCACGTTTCACTGGAGGACCTCTACCTTGCCGCATTGATCGGGGCCAATCGGTTGGGTGTCCGGCTCCGGCCCGAACTCAAGGTGGGCGAGACTTTCCAGCATGGGGCGGTGGTCGACGACGCCGTCGAAGCCGGCGCGCTCAATCCGGAAAACAGCATGATGCTGGTCAGTCTGCTCATCCAGTTGCGCAGTTCGGCGCCGCCGGAAGCGCTGTTGCGGGACCTCGTTACGGCGGTAAGTGACCGGTTCTATGGCCTGTCGTCGCTTGCGTTGGCAAGTGTTACCGAACGGACGGAGCACACCGCCAAGGTCTCGGCACTGCCCGATCTCCCCGGAGTCGCCACGACGCCAGAGCAGAAAATCGCCCTCGGCCGGGCTTGGCTCCGCAGTTGGAACCGCGCGGGGTTCTGGCTGGCCCACATGCCGCCGCCCTGGTGGCCCGACGAGGTCGGGCCCCATTCCGGCAATTTTGGGGAGATGAAGCATCTCTTGCCCAACAAGCCGGCGAGAACAGCATTCGACCGTGAATGGCTGCCGACGCTGCTGCGGATATTTACTACGCAGGTGGTCGAAAAGAAGCATCGGCTTGAAGGCAAGAACCTGTCCCTCGAGATCGGCGGCAGCTGGGCCTATTGTTCGGGTTGCCGGACCACCCAACGTCCGCTACCGGGCATACAGACGTGTATCAATTGCGGGAAACCCAGCGCCCTCCCGGTTAACCCGGATTCCGATCCGGTATTCACCGCGCGCAAAGGTTACTACCGCGCGAGCACCGTCGAGGCCCTCCGCGATCCGCCGGTTTCCCCTATGGCCTTGATTGCCGCCGAGCACACCGCGCAATTAAACACGGCCCAAGCCCAGGACGTTTTCTCCCGGGCGGAGGAGCATGAACTGCTGTTTCAGGATGTGGACCTGGGCCCGGACGACAAGGATCGCGAGCGCCCGGCGATCGATGTGCTTTCCTGCACTACCACCATGGAGGTCGGCATCGATATCGGCACCCTGTCGGGAGTTTCCCTGCGCAATATGCCGCCGTCGCGGGCGAGTTACCAGCAGCGCGCCGGTCGCGCGGGCCGGCGCGGCACGGCGGTGGCGACGGTCACGGCATTCGGCAGCGCGGATAGCCATGACGAACACTATTTCACCCACCCCGACCTGATGATCCGCGGGAAGGTCGACGATCCCAGGCTCACGCTAAACAACCCCGAAATCGCCCGCCGGCATATTACCGCCTATATTTTCCAGCGGTATCATAACGACCAACTCCCGGATATTGCCCCCGAGGACCAACCCCACCTGTTCGCGGTGCTAGGCAGCGTCGCGGACTTCAAACGGAAGGGAACGCCGCTCAGCAGGGTGGGGTTTGAGGCTTGGCTCAAGCAAAACGAGACCGGCTTGCGCGGTGAGGTCGACCAGTGGCTCCCGGCGGAGCTCACCACGGCCGACCGGCAGGATCTCCTCGCCGGGATCGTGAGAGTGACCTTGAGCCAGGTCGACGACGCGATCGAATACAATCCAGCCGCGGTGAATTCCGGGCAGACCAACGAAACCGCGGATCCGGCCGACGAGGACGGGAGTCCCGAGATGCCGCCCGAGGTCGACGACGACCAGACCGGCGGCAAACCGACCGCTGCAAACCTGCTCGACCGGTTGCTCTACAAGGGAGTCCTGCCCCGATACGCCTTTCCGACGGACGTGGCTTCGTTCCACGTTTTCGATGTGGACAAATCGACCTCCTACCGTCCGGTATTCCAGTTTACGCCATCCCAGGGTTTGCCGGCAGCCTTGTCCCAGTATGCCCCGGGAAAGGAAGTCTGGATCGGGAACCGCCTGTGGACCTCCGGGGCCATCTACTCGCCGATCGGGTCCGAGCGATACCGCGCCTGGCAGGCCAAGCGGATCTACCTGGAGTGCAGCTGCTGCCACTACGCCCGCACCGAGGATTTCCAGCCGGGACTAAGAGGGGAAACCCGAGACTGTCAGGCCTGCGGGGGTATCGCCACATTCGGTCCTGCGCGGCAATGGCTGCGTCCGCCCGGGTTCGCCCATCCGGTCGGCCGGTCCGAGGGGACTTCGCCAGACGAACCGCCCGCGCGCAGCTATGCAAGCCGGGCAAAACTCACGATGCCCACGCCCACCGACGAGGCGAAATGGACCCAACTCAACGAGCGGCTGCGCATCCATGGCACGCGCCAGCACCTGCTGGTCACCAACCGCGGTCCGCTGAACGAGGGCTATACCTATTGCACTCGCTGCGGATTGATCGAGCCGACCTCGTTGCCCAACGGTGTCGTGGCCGCGGCGCACCGGAAGCCGTTTCCTGACCCCAAGGACCAGAACTGTGCGGGTGGTGCTGCGACCAAGGGGCTGGTGTTGGGCACGGATTTTATCAGCGATGTGCTCCTGATCTCGGTATCGGTCCCGCCGCCGTTTTCGCTCATTCCCGGGGTGTTGCCTACGGAATCGGTGCTCCGGACGCTAAGCGAGGCCATCACCAAGGCGGCCTGCGCCCGGCTCGAAATCGAGGCCGTGGAACTGCAGTCAGAATTCAGGCCGGCGCTCACGGAAGCCGGTCGCCAAGGCCGGGAGGCGGAGATCTACCTCTACGACACCTTGCCTGGCGGCGCCGGCTTTGCGCAGCGGGCCGGTGAACTCCGGCTCACGGTTTTCACCGACGCGCTGCAGATCCTCGAGAACTGCCCGGAAAACTGCGACCGTTCGTGCTATCGTTGCCTCCGGAGCTACAAGAACAAGTTCGAGCATGACCTGCTGGACCGGCACTTGGCAGCCACCTTGCTGCGGTATCTTCTAACCGGGGTGGTGCCGGCCAGCGACCCGGCTCGTTTCGAAAAATCCGCCGACCAACTGTTCGACGACCTTAACCGGCAGAAGGTCGCGGGCGTCCTATTCGAGCGAAACCGAACCATAGCCGCCAGCGGCCTTCCGCCGATCAAGGCGCCCCTGTACGCGGAGAACGCCGACGGCGCGAGATTCGTCATTGGCCTCCATAGCCCGCTCACCCCGGGATATTCGAGCGATCAAAACCTGCACCAACTGCAGGAATATTCGGCGGAGTATCGGGTCATCCTGGTGGATGAACTGGTGATTCGGCGGAATCTCCCGAATGCGACTGCGCTGGTGCTGGATCATATCCGATAACGATGCCCCCGACGGCTTCTCCACTATGGACGACGGCCGGCCCCGCCGCTTGGCCGCCGCCGCCTGACCGGATGAGCCTTTCGCGCCTCCTGGAAGGGGAACTTTGTCCCCGCCGCGTTGCGCTCCGCTCAGCCAATTACGCCGCGATCTGGGACGGGTCTGGTTATCCGCCCCGGTTTTCCCTGCCGGCCTTCCTAGGCGAGGCAGTGCATGCCGCCGTCGAGGACGTTGCGGCAGGATTGCGCGGCAAGGGGTGCCGAACGGCGCAGGAGCCCTGCGCCGTTGACGCCATCAAGGCGATGGGAGGATTTACGCGGATTGCCGAGACAGCGGTGGAGCGATTGTTGGCGGAGAAAGCGTTGAATCCCAGGTTCGCCGCCCAACGGGAGAGTTCCACCCAACTCGTGCGCAACCAACTGCCTGAACTGCGACGGAGAATCCAATCCTTGATGTGTCAGATGAAACTTGCAGCCGCCTCGCCGGCTGTGCGCGGAGGGGCGCGAAAACGCGGGCCCTTGGGGGTCGGGGCATATTCCGAGGTGTGGCTGGAGGTACCGCAATTGGGGTGGGCTGGTCGTGCGGACCAGATCGTTATTTCAAGCGCCGGGGCGGAAATCACGGAATTCAAGAGCGGTGAACCGGAGCCGCACCATGCATTTCAATTGCGCGTGTATGCGCTGCTCTGGGCGCGTGATAGAGTCCTTAACCCCGCGGGGCGCCGGCCGGCGGCCTTGCAGTTGCGCTATCTCAATCGGAGCCATAGCTTGCCGGTGCCAAGTGAAGCCGAACTGGAGGCTCTGGCGGGTGACTTACGGGCGCGCACGAGCGAGGTTTGCTCCGCGCTTGGTTCACGCCCTCCGCCGGCGCGATATCACCCGGAGGAATGTCGCCGCTGCGATGTTCGCCAACTGTGTGATGACTACTGGGCAACGCTGAGATCCTCCGCCGTAAGCCCAGTCCAGGATGAGTGGAGCGACGTTGAGGCAGTCATTCTTAGGCGCCATGGCGATTTGAGCTTTGATGCGCGGATCGAATGCGCCGACAGGGTAGCTAGTGGCACAAAAGCACTCATCCGCTTCCAGCACCCAAGGGAGTACAGTGATGGGGGCCGAATCCGCATCCTCGGGGCCTTTGTGTCGTGCGATGATGAAACGGAGGGTCCGACGATCATTGTTAGGGTTGGCGCGTTGACTGAAGTCTTTCGCAGGATCTGATGCTGGCAGCGTTCACTACGCGTCCGCTATCGGCGGGCTGGATTTCCCGCAAACGGTTCAGCTAGGGGAGCGGCTGCAGAGCTACATCGGGAGCTTTGCTGTGGGGTCCGGAATCTGTAATGATGTCAGCCACGAGTTTTTCGTTATATTCTTCAACTGGATCAGTTACATATTGACGCTGATCGTTCGCTTGATGGCGCTTTTGCCCTTCAGCTCAATTGCGGGATGTAGCGATAAAATGAGCCTTAATGGCGCATTCCGTGCTTTTCCGCCTCCTCGATGCTCACCAAAATGGCGGCTATGTGAAATCCTCAAGTCCTTGATAATCTGGCTTGCCGGTCCCGCCGGATTCTCCCAGCTTCAAAGCCCAAGGTATGGTTCCCTTTGCCCTGCGTTTTTCAGGTGACGGCCTTGGCCTCGTAAAAGAGGTATCATTCGGACTATCTCTGCTTAGCGGAGCGACGGAATGAGCCGTTACACGGAACAGGGTTTCGGGTTTACAGGTCGGGTGCGATCTGTTCGATTCGCATCCCTTTTTCTTTTCCCTATGTTCCTCAACGCCTGTCCGGCAGTGCTCAGGGCCAGCCGCCGGTCAGTCTCTAACTGCCAGAAACCATGAGCTATCCTGATTCATCTACCCGAGACTCCACGTCTTTGGCGGATACCGCCTATGCCCGGGGGATTGTTGTCAATCCCCGCGCCCGCTCTTTGAGCGTTCCCAAGCCCAGCGGTCTTCCCTATGGCAGGTCTTTTCTCCGCGAGCCGGAGATCAGCGCCGTTGAGGCCACGCATCTGGCGTATCTTGCCGCCCGCGAGCGCAAGGCCGGGGTTCGCTGACCTTGGTAACATGGCGGCCGGAACCCCGGCGCCATGTCACGGAAGCGTTGCTTCCGTGAGTCAGGTTGTTTCGCTTTCGCGCCTCGCGCCCTAGCTTCCTCCGGTTGGGCCACCGGCGGCGGAGCAGGACCGATCTTAGCCCTTCATTCCTAGACAGGGCACACACAAACACTCCATGCACCCCCCGCGGCCCCCCGGCACAGCTATTTTCCGGTTTACGTTCTCGCATCTGCCCAAGGAAAGCCAGGTTCGACGCACAAAGATCCCGGCGTCGACAGTCACATCTTGGAAGCTCAAGACCTTCGGGTTCTTCGATGTGCTCCGCGTGGAGGAACTGACCGACAGTTCATCCCAGCCCGTAGATGAGGCAACTGACCGTCACCAACGCACGCTTCTGGCCTTCGGGCACCGCGAAAGGGTTCGCGCGCTGCTCAATGTGGCTGCGGCCCGCCGTACCTCCGGCTACATCGCGATCGGTCTGGTGAAATTCAGCCAGGATTTCGGGCACGGCCATTACCACGAGTTCGTGCATGAACTCGTGCGACGCCGCCACCGCCGCGAGATCTTTCTCGGCTGCCTCGATGCGGCGGACGCGATCGTGCTCCGCTCCTTCGGCGACGCCGGGGACCCCATGCAGGATTTGCCGCTGCAATGCCTGTTTCGCTGGCTGGAGCGGTTGAACGATGACCGCCAGTTGAAGGGCCGGGTGGAGCGTCTCCTCAGCATGGTCGGCTGCGAATCCCTCGGCGCGTTCACCTCCCGCCTCGCCCGGCGAGATGCGAAGTCCGAGGTAAAGGCGCTCGTGCGCATCACGGACATGCGTGCCGGCCTGGCCCTCCCCGAACTCTGCCGCCGCCTGGATTCCCGGCCTAGCACCAGGGACTTGGTCAAAAAGCTTCGCCCGAGCATCGGCTACTACGATGTGCAGGGCCTGACCACTGTGCCCGAGGCGGCACGCTTGCTTCACTTGGTCCGCCGAGACAAGTTCGTCGAATACCGGGCGCTCACCACCTCAACTTGCTTCACGTGCGACTCGGACTACGCGTCAAGTAATCCGGTTGAGATCAAAGCGATTCCCGACTCGGCGCTGCTGGCCCAACTCAAGGAGTTGCACGAGCAACTCCTTCCGGTGCTCGACGATCTCAATAAAGCGTCCTGCCTCAATCCCATGGTCGGTCGGGTCGCTACGGAGGTCGTGAACAAGTTCGACCGCCTGCACAACACGGGGCTGATACCGGGCAGCCGTTTGTTCCTCTGGACCTGCCGGGATGCTGTGGCGAGTTTGCACCGGGAATGTGCCGATCATCTGGTCATCCGTCGTCGACTCGAGCTCGAGGTCCGTCGGGATCATGACCGCACCATCCATCTCCGCCAGCGCCACTACGCCGATTTCTTCCGGGCCATCGACGAGGAACTTGACCGTCGGGTTTCGCTCTCCCTCGCGGCGCACACCCGCTTTTTTCCTTGTTCGATCGAGGCGCCGCTCAAGGTCGTGGGGGCGCTCGACATGGCCGGCCGCCTGATCACAGCGACCTTCCGTTGCTACCGGTGCAGGGCCGGCACCGGTCTCCTGCAAGTCTTCAAGGCCAAGGCCGACAAGCCGACGCAGTTTTTCACGATGCCGCCCAAACTGCCGCCCGTGGACGCCACCCGGCCCTATCCGACAATGGGTATCACGTCCTTCTCGCCGCGGCTCGTGCGGCATTTCTACCTGGCACTCTTCACTGTATTCCACGAGGTGGCGCAGTCTGTGATGGAGGAAATCATCTCTTGGCCGAATTTCACGGCCTTGGTCTTCGGCCAGTCCTACGTAGAGCGCATGGCCGTAATCACGACGTTGATCGTCCGGCCACCCAAGGATCCGCTCGCGCCGGAGTTGCCGCCGCTCGTGCATGACTGGAGCCGCCGCTTCCTCGCCCGGGAGATCGCAGCCAGCGAGAACTGGCGGGCGGTAGAATCACAGGTCGGGCCGGAGTATTTCGCCGCGCCGGGCCTCGACATCACCGGCCGTTGGCCCGCCGGTCAGGAATGGGGCCGCGAGAATGTCTGGGAATCCCAGTGGGAGCGCTGGCGGGTGGGTCTCGTCGGCAAGCGAACGCCGAACCCCTCCACGGCGTGCCACAAGCTCTTTCGCGATGCCCGGCTTTGCGCGGAGATCGAGAGCCGCGAGCGCAACGAGAACTTCCACCGCATCTGGGGCCAAGAACTCATGAGCGAACTCGAGACGATCACCCGGCGTGATCAGTCCACCGCCAATCTGCAGGAGGTGCACGATGAATACCAGGACAAGCTGAGCAACCGGCTGGGAGCCATCGCGTGGTGGGTGGAAGCATGTTCCTGGAACGAATACCTCGAACTCGCATCGCTCATCCCGTTTCTCCGACTCTTTGCCGACGACCGGGATGAGCAGGTCTTCCTAGAGGTCATCGCGGGGCTTGTCCGCGACTATTGGGAGGTCTGGCAGGATTCGGAGTCACCGAAGGCGGCCTATGACGCCGCCCGCCGGTTTGTCGTCGCCCTCGCGGCGGTCGAGATTTTTCGCACGCAGCGCGACGGCGGTCCGAGTGCCACCGAATCATGCCATTCTCCGGCTGCCGCCGCGACCGTCATGGCGGCCGTCAGGAAAAACGCGGCGGCGCTCAGCCATGAGACGCGCATGCTCACAGTTCGAACCCGGGCCCAAAAGACCTGCCAGGCGGTCTGGCAGCGCCTCGCCCGGCCCGGCGTGTCCATCATGCCGGGGGATACTCACGCCGACGCCTTCGCTGATCCTCTGATCGCCCAGAGCATGGTCCGCTTTGTCGTCCGCCTGCTCCATGTCCACCGGATCGACGGGGAAAACGTTGATCCCAAGCAAAGCAGTGCGCTCGAACATTATAACCGGCGCTTCCGCAATATCTTCGCTTCGCGCAGGCAGCCGACCAACCGCACGCTGCCAGCCGACGAGATCACCCGGTTGTGGGCACTCCAATACCAACTCAGCGAGCAGAATGGCGAGCGAGGCTATCTCTTCAGCCTGAACGAGGCGCGCGCCGCCGAATCCGGTTCCGCATGAAGCCGCCGACCCGCGAGAAGATCGAGTTCGACCATCTAGTCCGGTTGCTTTCCGGCCTCGAGTCCACGGTGCAGTTCAATCGCACTTTGCATGGGCGCATTGCGCGCTCAATGTTCGACTATCACCTAGCCGAGACCTACGATCGTCCCGGCTGTTTTGGCTATGTTGGCTGGCGCACGCCCCGCGGACAACGTCCGCCGTCCCGCCGACAGCAACTGGTGGTATTTGGTGCCTTTGCCCGCGCCGCAGTCGCCGCGCGTGTCTACTTAGGGGCTCTCGAACCGAACGAAGGATTCGGGATGGTGAAATGGTTTGGCGACACCAACGATGACGCTGGCTACCACGAGGCCCACGACGCGCTCCGACGGGCGACGGCCTACGCCCTCGACCTCCTAGGGGCCGATCCTGGCTGGCCGCGCCTGCGCCGCGTCAGCATCGTTCTCGGCTATGGGCGCCTGCGTGGAAGCGCGCTCTTCCACAAGCCCAAGAGCAAAGTTTTTCCGCGTATGTTGCTCGACGGTCCCTCCATCGTTGAAACCGTCTATGGTGAAGTACCCAACCGCTGTGGTGGCATCGCCAAAGGCAAGGACGCCGCGGTCAAAGTGGGGGGCCTGCTCGGTCCGAACCGTGCCGTTGATCAGGTGGCTTCGTTTCGCCAGTCATGGGCGGCGCTCTGCGCCGTCCGCCCGCCGCCCAGTGCTGGCCTACTGAGACGGTCACCGATATTGCCCCGGGCGATTAGCCCGCGGGCCCATCTCAAGCCCTATCTCATTGGATTCAGTCTGGACTTTGCCCAGAGCAGTTCGGAATTCACCAAGGACGCCCATCTCGCCCGCACGGTGGTCGACCGCGTGCTGACCGACTTCGAGTCTCTGACCGACGACATTGTAGGGCTTTTCGTCTCGCCCCGCTACGGCGATGGTTTAGCTGCCGTACTCGCCCTCGAGGCCAGCACACCTGAGGCTGCGCTCGCAGCCTCTCAGTCTTGGCACCGCCGGATCAGGCGTTTTTGCCGAAGCGCTGATCGCGTGCTCAACGCGTGCGATCGGCTTGGCCTTCGTCTGGGCATGGCCCACGAACTCGACCGAGAGGCGGTCACCCCCCGATTGGCCGGGGTGGGGCGCACCTGCAGTCCCGCGGTGGAAGCGTTAGCTGGCCACGTCATCACCCGGGCTCGCCTTTGTCATGACATTGCCAAGGCACCCGCCACCTATGTGAGGACGGAGAAAATCGTGAACTGGCTTCATCTGCAGCCGGGTGATGTCAACGTGATGGTGCTGCATCGGTGAAATTTCCGCTGTTAAATACATCCACAAACGGACGCTGAAGGCGCCCTCTGGCTAGAAGGCTGCCGCATATTGTCGGCGAGTCTGTAACGTAGTGACCATTGAGTGGCCCAATTTTCTATACTGGCGACTATACTGGATTGCAGAAATTGAGGAGATCTGGAGGACGATGGCTAACTTGAGGCGATGCCGAGGAGCCCTCTTCTCAGAGGGAAAGATGATTTGGGAAAACGGAGGATGAGGTCAGAATAGGTGAGCAATTCGGGTGGATTTGACCTTAGAAGCCCGTGCCGCAAGGCGTGCAGGTTCGAGTCCTGTCCCGAGCACCAATTTCAAAATTCATCGTCAACGAACGCTCCTTCCGAGTGAACGGCGAGTTGAATGGAGCTTGGCGGATACCACCCACTGTTGCAAGGGGTGTCTCAATTTTAGGGGATGATTTGCCGTCTTTTCCTGTTCTGATGGTGAACAATGGTGAAACGGGAGAATCCAAACTGGCTATGCACTTGGCTGCCAGTCGCTCCAAACCTGCAACGTTAATGATGAGCCACACCCGCTTAGGCCCGTTGGCTTAGGAGCTAGCCTATATCTTTGGTTTGCCGAATCTCTTCCAGAATGTGCGCACATCGTTACGGCCTGACCAGCCCATGTATGCACACAAGCCATCTAGATCTGGGAAAAGGGTCATCCGATTGAATCCATACTTATCGAGCTCGAAAATCATCTTGACCTGCCCCCCGTTGCTGGAGGGTTAAAATGAGAGTCCCGGGTTAAGTGGAGGTTGTTGGTTTCGGGTTGGGACTGCAAGTGAAGGGATGGACGGGACCAAGGGGCCCCCATGGGGGCCCGCG